>Ga0209067_10001067_pt1 | contig 17193 bp, 14 predicted proteins | sample ColStrG_CSR_2013_FD_187199 | JGI IMG/M metagenome (GOLD analysis project Ga0209067, IMG submission 187199) | Freshwater sediment microbial communities in response to fracking from Pennsylvania, USA - Cold Stream Run_MetaG_CSR_2013 (SPAdes)... | ecosystem: Environmental > Aquatic > Freshwater >...
GGACGTTACGTCCCCGAATCGCTGGTGCCCGCCTGCATCGAGCTCGAGGCTGCGTTCCGCGACGCCTGGGCGGACCCGGCCTTCCGCCACGAGCTCGACTCGATCCTGCGCAACTACGGCGGCCGCCCGACTCCGGTCACCGAGTGCGGCCGCCTGTCGGAGCAGCTGGGTGTCCGGGTGCTGCTGAAGCGCGAGGACCTCGCCCACACCGGGTCCCACAAACTCAACAACGTCATCGGACAGGGCCTGCTGGCCCGGCGGATGGGCAAGCGCAAGCTCATCGCCGAGACCGGTGCCGGCCAGCACGGGGTGGCCACGGCCACGGCGGCTGCCCTGTTCGGCATGGAGTGCATCGTCTACATGGGCGAGATCGACACGCAGCGCCAGGAGCTCAACGTGTTCCGCATGGAGCTGCTGGGGGCCACCGTGGTCCCGGTCACCAGTGGCAGCAGGACGCTCAAGGACGCCGTCAACGAGGCGCTGCGGGCGTGGGTCGCCTCGGTGGACGACACCCACTACTGCCTCGGATCGGTCATGGGCCCCCATCCCTATCCGTGGATGGTGCGGGAGTTCCAGCGGGTGATCGGCGACGAGGCCCGGGAGCAGACCCGTGCGCTCCTCGGTGGCGACCCCGACGTGGTGGTGGCCTGTGCCGGTGGCGGGTCCAACGCCGCGGGCATCTTCGCCGGGTTCGCCGACGCCACCGACTCGCAGCTGGTGGCGGTCGAGGCATCCGGTGGGGCGGCGGTGACGACCGGGATCCCCGGGGTCCTCCACGGCATGCGCAGTGCGCTGATCCAGGACGAGGCCGGCCAGATCCTCGAGGCGGAGTCCATTTCGGCCGGACTCGACTACCCGGGCATCGGACCCGAGCACGCCCATCTGGCCGAGCTGGGCCGGGCCCGCTACGAGTCGGCCGGTGACGACGCGGTGCTCGACGCGTTCCAGCTCCTGGCCCGGACCGAGGGCATCCTGCCCGCACTCGAGTCGGCCCACGCCCTGGCCTGGGTGGTGGCCGCCGCCGGCTCGGGCGAGCTGGGACCGGGAACCACCGTGCTGGTCAACCTGTCGGGCCGCGGCGACAAGGACGTCGCCCAGGTGCGGGACATCCTGCGGGGACGGCCATGAGCGCCTCGGTCGACCACACCCCGGGCACCCTCGAGTCGGCGCTGCGGGCCCGACGGGACGCGGGGCACAAGCTCCTCATCCCCTACGTAACCGCCGGTCTGGACGACAAGTGGCTGCTCGTGCTGGAGGCGCTGGCCGGCGCCGGTGCCGACGCCATCGAGGTGGGGGTGCCCTTCTCCGACCCCATGATCGACGGCGCCGTCATCCAGGAGTCGTCGTTGCGGGCCCTCGGTCGGGGAACCACGCCCGAGGGGGTGCTGGCCGACCTGAGCAGGGTCGACGTCGGGGTACCGCTGGTGGTGATGACGTACTACAACCTGATCTATCGGGCCGGCCACGCCCGGATCGCCGGTGCCATGCACGAGTCGGGTGTCCGGGGCGCGATCATCCCCGATCTGCCGCTCGAGGAAGCGGGCGGCTGGGCCGCCGCCGCCGACCCCGAAGACGTGGCGACCGTGCTGCTGGTGGCGCCGTCGACGCCCGACGACCGGATCGGCGCGATCTGCGAGCGGTCCCGCGGCTTCGTCTACGCCGTCGGCCGGATGGGGGTCACCGGCGAGCAGGCCGTGCTGGCCGACTCGGCCCGGCAGGTCGCCGGCCGGATCCAGGCCCACACCGACCTGCCGGTCTGCGTGGGGATCGGCGTGTCCACCCCCGGGCAGGCCGCCACGGTGTGCGAGGTGGCCGACGGCGTGGTCGTCGGCTCGGCACTGGTGCGTCGCCTCCTCGAAGGAGGGGGACCGGAAGGGGCCGCCGAGTTCGTCGGCTCGTTGCGCACGGCGATCGACGCCGGCTGATCACCGGCCGACCGGACCGGCCGACCGGACCGGCCGACCGGGCCGCCACCCTCACGGACGGTGACCGGACCGCCGGCGCCAGAGCCCAGCTGAACGCACCGCGTGACCTGGGGTGCGGACGTCGGAGCCGGGCGCTACCTTCGCCCAATGCTCGAGGGGCGACGGGGCCGGCGGTGGGAACGTGAGGCGGGTCCCGCGATCTGGGCGCTCCATGCCGCACTGGTCGACGTCATCGCCGACATCGGCGAGCCCGCCATCGTGCTGCACGGGACCTGTGCCCGGTTCGACCGCCGGATCGCGGAGCTCGACCGGTGGCTGCTGAGCCATCCGTGCCCGGACCCCATGACGGAACGGTCCCTGCGTGGGCTGGTCGGCGCCTGTGCGGGCCTGTGGGCCACGACCCTCCGGGTGGCGCGCCTCGCGCCGGCCGGGATCGGCGCGGGCTCGGACCATCTGCCTGCGTCGTGCGCCGTCGAGATGGCCGAGCGGGTCGACGCCCTCGAGGTCGCACTGGAGCGCGTCACCCGCCTGGGGCTGCTCTGATCCGGGACGACGCCGTCCCGGTCCGCAGCGGGCTCAGTCCCTGTTGGGACGGATGATCCGGTAGACGGCCTTCACCAGCGGCACCCGGCGCCTCGGATGCTGGTGCGCCTCGAGCCGCTTGGCGATGAGCTCGCGGCGCTCCTGCAGGTCCCGGAACGTGATGGCGTCGGTCTCCTCGGTGAACCCCATCGCCGCCCGGTAGCCGTCGAGGTCGAGGGTGTCGGCCGACACCTCGAAGCCGACCTCGCGGGCGATCCGCTCGCCGTGGCGCTCGGTGAAGTAGGTGACGATGGCGATGATCTCGCCCAGGATGTCCACGTCGGGCGCCATGGTGGCCATGGCCCCGTTGAGGAACAGCATGTTCTTGACGAACAACATGAGCTCCTTCGGCAGCCGGGCCCCGTAGCCGAGGAGGGCCTTGGTCACCTCCCGCAGCTCGGCGACCATCTCCTCGGCCGTCAGCGTGGTCGGGTCGATGGGCGGGCGGTCGAGGTTGAGGTCACGGATGACCGCCTCGATGTCGGAGTCGGGGGGAAGTGCCCCGAGGTCGCGCAGAGCCTCCACCTGCACCGTCACGTTGTTGGTGGACGCCCCCATCTGGAGGCGGAGGAACGCCTGGCGCTTGCGCTCGTCCAGGCGGGCGGTGATCCCGAAGTCGAGGAGGGCGACGGTGCCGTCGGACTGCACCATCAGGTTGCCCCCGTGGAGGTCGCCGTGGAAGACGCCGTAGAGGAGCGCTCCCTCGAGGAAGGCGATCAGGCTCGAACGCAGCACGGCGGCCGTGTCGATCCCGGCCACCCGCATGCCTTCCGCGTCACCCCACGAGAACCCGTGGAGGTGCTCCATGACCAGCACCCGTCGGGTCACCAGCTCGGGATGGGGCCGGGGCACCACGACCGTGCGCTGGCCGGTCCCGGCGAACACCTCGGCGATGTCGAGCATGTTCTGCGCCTCGAGCCGGAAGTCGAGCTCCTCCACGATCGTCTCGGCGAACAGCTCGACGAGGGCCGGAGGGTTGGTGAGCGCCGCCACCGGGATCCGGCCGACCAGGAACGGGGCGATCCACGCCATGGCGGCGATGTCGAGTCGCACCAGGGGGGCCACCCGGCTGCGCTGGACCTTGACGACGACCCGCTCGCCGGTGCGCAGGGTGGCGGCATGGACCTGGGCGATGGAGGCCGAGGCGATGGGTCGGCGGTCGAAGGAGGTGAACACGTCGGCCAGCGGACGTCCGAGGTCCTCTTCGACCGTGCGACGGACCACCGGGAAGGGCTCGGGCGGCACCCGGTCGCGCAGGAGCCGGAACTCGTCGACCAGCTCCTCGGGGAAGATCCCCTCGCCCGAGGAGATGATCTGTCCGAGCTTGATGTACGTGGGTCCGAGGTGCTCGAAGGCGGGGCGCAGGCGGCGCGACAGGCCGGCACGCGACTGGGGCGTGCCGCGCTCCTTCGCCCCCCACAGCAGGAGGGCGCCACCCAGCCGGTAGGCGACGGTCAGGACCCGGCCGACCGAGGGGAGGTGCTTGGGGTGGACCAGGGTCCGGGCCAGCCCGGCCGCCTGCCTGCGCAGCGACGTGATGTCCGGGTCGGTCCCGTGGGCGAACCGCCACGGCATGGCCGAGGGCTCCACGATCCACGGTGCCTGACGGGTGAAGGCTCCGATGGCCAGGTCCGACGGGTCGTCTGGGCCGGGCACGTACTCCAGGGGGGCGGCAGGGTCGATCATGGGACTACCACGGTAGGTGCTCGACGCCAGGCTCCGGACGTCACCGCACCGGGTTCCGCCGCGGCTCGGACCTGCGGTCGCCCGGAGGGTCGGCCGTGGACTCAGGCCGGCGAGATCACCAGGCAGCCGTTGTGGCCACCGAAACCGAACGAATTGGAGAGGATCGGTCCCGGCTGCCAGGCCCGGGCGTCCGGGGCGACGATATCGAGGTGGATCCCGGGGTCGGGCTGCTCGTAGCCGAACGTCGGGGGGATGCTGGCATGTTCGATGGTGAGGACGGCAGCCACCGCCTCGATGGCGCCACTGGCCCCGAGCCCGTGACCGGTCACGCCCTTGGTCGACGTCACCGGGGGTGAGTCGGGGCCGAACACCTTGCCGATGGCATCGGACTCGGCCTGGTCGTTCAGGGGGGTCGAGGTCCCGTGGGCGTTGATGTGTCGCACCTGGTCGGGCCGGATCCCGGCGTCCAGCATCGCCTCGATCATGCAGGCGGCCGCGCCCGAGCCCCCCGGGGCCGGGGCGGTGATGTGGTGGGCGTCCGCCGTGCTGGCGGCCCCGGCCAGCTCACCGTAGATGCGGGCCCCCCGGGCGACCGCACGGTCCCACTCCTCGAACACCAGCGCCCCGGCGCCCTCGGTCATGACGAACCCGTCGCGGCGGACGTCGAAGGGCCGCGAGTTCCCGCTGGTCGACAGCGCCGTCATGTTGGCGAACGCGGCGATCCCGACCGGGGTCATGCCGGCTTCGGCGGCGCCGCCGACGGCCACGTCGCAGCGGCCCGAGGCGACCAGCCGGGCGGCGTGGCCGATGCTGTGCGTCCCGGCGGCACACGCGGTGATGACCGTCTCGGAGGGTCCGTGCCAACCGAGTCGCATCGACACCGCCGCCGCACCGGCGTTCGACATCATCATCGGCACCAGTCGGGGTGAGACCCGACCGGCGCCCTTGTCGGCGTAGACGAGGATCTGGGTCTCGAGCGACTGGAGCCCACCGACTCCGGTCCCCATGATCACGCCGGAACGGACGGGGTCGGCGTCGAGGGCCCCGGCGTCCTCGAGGGCCATGTCGGCCACGGCCACGCTGAACTGGGCGAACCGGTCGAGGGTGCGGGCCTCCTTGGAGGTGAACCACCGTTCGGGGTCGAAGTCGGTGACCCGCCGCTCGCCCTCGGGAGGCGGACCGTGGAGGCCGTCCCAGAACGCGGTGGTGCCGACACCGCAGCTGGCGAGCACCCCGATCCCGGTGATGGCCACCCGGCGTCCGGGGATCGGACCGTCGGGACCGATGCCCAGCAGCATCAGATCTTGGCGACGATCAGGTCGTAGGCCTGGCCGATGGTCTCGATGCCCTCGAGCTCGGACTCGTTGACCTCGACGTCGAACGTCTCCTCGAGGGCCATGACCAGCTCGACGAGGTCGAGGCTGTCGGCGTCGAGGTCCTCGGCGAAGCGCGCGTCCTTGGTGATCTTGTCCCCGGGGACCTGGAGGACCTCCACCGCACACTCCTTGAACTTCTCGAACGTCTCGTCGTTGCTCACTGCGTCTCCTTGGTCGGTGTCTCGATGGTGGTCGGTGTCTCGATGGTGCCGGATGCCGGTGCGCTCCGGCGTCCCGTGAGGGCGGGCCGCCTGCGCCATGTTGCTTGTTGTCGCCCGTGCCGCGCCAGACGGCTCACAGCCCCATGGCCAGGCCCCCGTCGACCGGCAGCACGGCCCCGGTGACGTACCCTGCTGCGTCCGAGGCCAGGAATCCCACCACGCCGGCCACCTCGTCGGGGGTGGCCACCCGGCCCAGCGGGACCTGTGCGGCGAACTCGGCCAGCTTGGACCCGTCGAGCCCGGCCAGCATATGCGTCGCCACGAGCCCCGGGGCCACGACGTTGACGGTGATCGAACGGCTCGCCACCTCACGGGCCAGGGAGCGTGCCATGCCCACCAGGCCGGCCTTGGACGCCGCATAGTTGGCCTGTCCCGCCGAGCCGATGAAGGCACCGACGGACGACATCATGACCACCCGTCCCCGATGGAGGCGGAGCATCTTGGTCAGGGCCCGCTTGGTGACCCGGAAGACGGCGGTCAGGTTGGTGTCGATGACCTCGGACCAGGCCTCCTCCGACATCCGCAGCACCAGGGTGTCCCGGGTGGTGCCGGCGTTCGCCACCAGGACCTCGACCGGGCCCCATGCGTTCTCGACGGCGGCGAAGGCGGCCTCGACCTGGTCGGGGTCGCACACGTCGCAGGTGAGCGACAGGAAGCGGTCGGGTCCGGCGCCGAGGTCGTGCTCGGTGGCTCCCGTGCGGGACGTCACCGCCACCCGGTCGCCGTTGGCCAGGAACCACTCCGCGCAGGCCAGGCCGATCCCGCGGGAACCGCCCGTGACGAGCACGACCCGACCGCCCACTGCCTCCGGCTGCTCGGTCATCTGACGCTCCTTCGCGGTGGGGTCGAGGTGGGACGGACCGGCACCGTCACGGGTATCCCGGCCTGGTGCGGATCCATGCGACGGGTTGGCCTTCGACCACGCGCTCGCCCCGCACGGCCAACCACCGGACGAGGATGCCGTCGAAGGGTGTCCGGACGTCGGTGAGGCCCACCGTGCCCACCCGGTCACCCACGGCCAGGTGCGAGCCGGGCTCGACCCCGGCCCCGCTGCCCGGGGCGGCGGTGGCCTCGGCCAGCGCGGTCGCCTCCAGGGCGGCCAGGGCGGCGTCGGGTTCGAACACCCCGGGCGCCGGGCTGACCACCACCCGCTCGGACGTGTAGAGGTGCTCGCCCTGGGAGGTCGGGGACCCGGCGGCCCAGTCGTCCACACCCGAAACGGCGTCCATCAGCTTGTCGAGGTCGTCGGGGACGGCCACCGACACACCCTTGACGTCCGGGGTCGCCCGCCGGACCATTCCGGTCAGGACGCCACCTGGACCGAGCTCCACGATGGAGGTGGCACCACGTCCGCTCAGCGCTTCGAGCGATTGGCGCCACCGGACCGGGCTGCACAGCTGCGCCGACAGGAGGCCGGGCCAGTCACCCGCATCGGTGTGCACCCGGGCGTCCACGTTGGCGACGACGGGCACCTCCGGTGCATGGAAGGTGACGGTCCCGAGGCGCTCACGCAGCCGCGCCCGCGCCGGAAGCATCATCGGGGTGTGGAACGCCCCGGACACGGGGATCGGGAGGACCTTGCGGGCCCCGAGCTCCTTGGCGTGCTCGGTGGCGAGGGCGATTCCGGCCTCGGTGCCGGCGATGACCACCTGGCCCGGCGCGTTGTAGTTGGCCACCCAGACATCCGTCTCGGCACGCTGGCACGCGGCCTCGGCGTCGTCGTCCGCGATCCCGATGAGTGCCGCCATGGTGCCGGGACGGGCGTCCGCCGCCTCCTGCATTGCGTCGCCACGTTCGATCACCAGTGCGGTGCCGTCAGCCAGGGACAGGGCTCCGGACGCCACAAGGGCGGTGTACTCCCCGAGACTGTGTCCCGCACAAGCGGCGGGGGTGAGTCCGAGGCGCTCGACCGCGTCGAGCACGACGAGGCTGGTCACGAAGGTGGCGAGCTGCGCATTGGCGGTGCGGGTCAGCTCGTCCATGGGGGCGTCGAGCAGGAGCGCGGTCAGGTCGCGCCCGGCAATCTCCGAGGCCTCGCCGGCAACCTCCCACGAGGGGTGGTCGATCCAGGCGTGCCCCATGCCGGACCGCTGGGACCCCTGTCCCGGGAAGGTGAAGGCCAGCACCCACGGACTCCTCTCGCAGCTCGGCGGGTGACGGATCACCCGGTGGACGGGGTGACGGATCACCCGGTGGAGACGCCAGTGTGGCACGACGGTGACGTCCACCGGTGGTTACCGGTGGGGCACTTCCGGCCCCCGCAGCGCACCTCCCGTCTACGATCGCGGCATGGATGAGGCGGTCGCCGAACCGGACAAGCCGCCACAGGGATGGTTCGTCGACCCGTTCGGCCACCATGAGCAGCGCTGGTTCTCCCAGGGGCGGGCGACGGCACTGGTGCGCGACGGCCGGACCGAGACCCAGGACCCGCCGCCTGACCGCCCGATCGACGGGCCCCTGGTGCGGGCCACGCCGACGGCACCGCAGGCCCGACCGTCCGACGACACCCTCCGGGCCGGGGACCGCCCGGGGGATCCTCCGGCCGGCCTCACCGGTCAGTACGACTTCTTCGGCAACCCGGTGGACGGTCAGGTCGGGATGAGCCCGGCGCTGCCGATGAGCGGGATGGCCGGATCGCTCGCCATCAACCCCATGGACCTGGCGAGGTCACCGACCACTCCCAGACGGCTGCTGAGGGCCCGGTGGATCGCGCTGGGGGGTGCCGTGGTCTGGACCGCACTGGTCTGCCTCGAGCTCTTCGCGGCGTCGACCACGGTGACGGGTGCGGACGGGCACGCCCGTACCGAGTCCGTCTACTCGGCCCACCCGTCCGCCGTCCTGTCGTTCGTGCTGCTCGTGATCGCCTGCGACGCCGTCGTCGGCTGGGACTTCATCCGTCGCGTGCGCGCCCACAGCGAACGGTGGGGCGTGGCCGGTTGCGTCTGCGCCGGTCTGCTCGGCGTGCTGGGGGTCCTGTCACTGGCGACCGTGGGGCTCTCCCTCGTGCTCCTGGCCTTCCTGTTGTTCGTCGTGTCCCGGCCCATCCGCAGGCCCCGGCCGATCATCGGTGAGCGGGTCGTGCCACAGGCGGCGCCTCCGGCCGTGCCGCCGCACGACGCGAGGTAGCCGCTCCCCGCCCAGGCGGAGCCCGCCGTCAGGTCAGCGGTGCAGGTCCAGATCGCGTTCGAGTCGGTCGGCGCACCAGGACCCGTAGAGCTCGGCCAGGGCCAGTCCGAGCGCCCACGTCACGACCCCCCACACCAGCAGGCTGAGGCTGTAGCCCCACAGGTGCCGGTGGACGCGCCGGTGGAACAACTGATCGGCCAGGGCGAGCTCCGGTAGGTGCCACAGCGAGAGCAGCGCGTAGTAGACGACATAGGGGAGCGCCAGGCACAGGACGAACCGGGGCCAGGTGGCACGGGCCTGCAGTCGACCCCGCATCCCGAGCGGGCGGAAGGGGAGGAGGACCGACAGCAGGCAGCCGAATCCGAGCCACACGGTGAGATCGGCCAGGTCGCGGACCATGGCCACGGGAATCGAGTCGGGCGGATGGGCGATCACGAGCCGCAGCACCGTCGACGTGGCCAGGATGGGCGGGGCCAGGACGACCAGGACGGCCAGGTTCTTCAGGAGGAGGATCCTCCATGCCGAGTCGCCGGACCGCAGCGACGCCGCGGCCCGGTCGGCATCGAACCCGAGCTGGTTGGTGTTGAGGGCGCTGGCCAGGACCCATCCGGCGATCGAGGTGGCGAATCCGCTGACCCGCACGTCGTCGGTGTGGGAGTTCCAGGTGGTGGCGACGACCACGGGGATCCCGATGGCCAGGTTCAGGAGGATCTGGAGCACCCACCCGATCCTCCGCGTGAACGTCCACCGGATCTCGTCGACGACATCGCGGTACAGGCCGAGTCGGGGCTCGAGCTCCTGGACCGGTGCGGGGACGCTCACCGGGGGAGTGACGTCGGCATGTGCCGAAGCGTAATCCCGGCCGACCGGCCGACGGCGGAGCATCGGATCCGGGTGGCGCCACACTGGTGCCCGGGGCGGGACTCGAACCCGCACGCCCTTTCGGACAGTGGATTTTGAGTCCACCGCGTCTGCCATTCCGCCACCCGGGCCAGCGAGTGGGCAGCCTACCCCCGGCCCCCGCCTGCACCCGTGTGGCCCTGGACGGCCGACCGCAGTGGATGGAGCGGCGAACCGGTCGAGGGCGGCCGGTGGTGCGGAGCCTCCCTTCTTGGGAATTGGATCGGGATTCACCCTTGCTTCGGGCGGCGACCGGGAGGACAATCGTCTTGAGGGGTCCCGAAGGGAGGTTCGGCAGATGTTGAGAGCCGAGGTCGGGGATCAGCTCGTGGGCCCGGGACCAACGGTGATGCACGGTGAGATCGTGGGGGTCATCGTCCAGGTCCACGGCGACGACGGTGGGCCGCCGTTCACGGTTCGGTGGTACGACGACGCTTCGGTCTCGAAGATCAATCCCAATCCCGAGCGCTACTGGGTTCGCAGCCACCGGACGACGCACGAGGTCCGGTTGACCAAAGAGGCGCTCCACAGGGTCGCCTGAGACGTTCCGGACGTGTCGTCGGACGACGTGCGCAGCCCGCCTCCCACACCCGCCTGCACCCGTAGGCTCGTGACATGGAGGCCACCCCCGTCGACACCGGCCCGACGTTGCGGCAGGCCTGGAACGCGCTCGGCACGGCGATGGCGCTGGTGCTCGAGAGCGCCGAGCTCGTCCAGGTCGAGCTGCCGTTCCTCGCCCCGGTCGGTACGTCGGTCGGGACGCACCGGAGCCGGCCGTTGGTACTGGTCCATCTGCGGTGCCGGGCACCGGCCACCGGCGAGTCGGTGGAGGGCTGGGGCGAGTGCGCCGCGCTCGGCGACACCAGCTACGACACCGAGGACGTGGCGACCGCCTGGGAGACCCTGGGTGGGACGCTGCTCCCGGCGCTCGGGTCGGTGTCGCGGTCGCTCGGGGGCATGCTGCCGTCGCTCGGGTCCCTCGACCGGTTGGCCTCGACCGCACCGGACCGCCCGCTGTCGTTCGCCGCACTGGAGGCGGCAGTTGCCGACGCCCACCTGCGGGCCTCGCACCGGTCCCTGGCGGACCTCTTCGGCGTGGCGGGTGCCGAGGTGGCCCCGGGTGCAGTCGTCGGGACGTCGGGAACCCCCGGCGAGGTGGTCGCCGCCGTGGCCGAGCGGGCGGCCGAAGGTTTCGCCCGGGTCAAGGTCAAGATCACCCGGGGCACCGAACTGGCCACGGTGTCGGCGCTGACGGAGTGGGCGGGATCGGCCCCCGGTCACGTCCCCCGGTTCCAGGTCGACGCCAACGGCGGTTTCGGTCCGGGGGACGTCGATCGGCTCGTAGCGCTCGACGGATTCGGGCTGCTCTGCATCGAGCAGCCCTTCGCCCGCGACGACTGGGCCAGCCACCGTGCGCTGTGCGGAAGGATCACCACGCCCGTCTGCCTCGACGAGAGTCTGGACTCGCCGGCCAGGGTGGACGAGGCGGTGTCGTCCGGCGCCTGCTCGATGGTGTGCGTCAAGCCGGCGCGCCTCGGCGGCCTGGGCAGGGCGCTCGACGTCGTGTCGTGGTGCGCGTCACACGACGTCCCGTGGTGGGTCGGGGGGATGTTCGAGTCCGGGATCGGTCGGAGGGTCACCACGGTGCTCGGTGCGCTGCCCGGCGCAGCACTGCCCGGGGATCTGGCCCCGCCCGACGCCTATCTGGCCTCCGACCTCGTGGGTCCGGAGTCGCGCCGGCTCCATCCGTCGAGCGGGCGACTCACCGTGGCCGTGTCCGACGTCCCCGGGTCGTCCCCGGTGCCTGGTGCCGCTGAGCTGGCCGAGCACCGCGTGCGACGGGCCGAGGTCCGGGTCGACGGCTGAACCTCACCGGGGGCGGGATCGCCGGGAAATCCGGGAATTCATGGTGGGACCGGCTCCCGGCATGCGTAGAATTGCCCTCCCATGCTCCGGACCACCATCGAACGACGGCTGAGTGACGCCCATCAGCGGCTGCAGCGCGCCCGATCCGAACTTGCCGTCCTCGACGAGCAGCTGGTCGTGGTGAACGAGATCGCCGACGACACCCGGCTGCGGGCCCTGGTGGCCGAGACCCCGGTGGCGGCGAAGGAGCACGACGAGGCGTCCCGACAGGCCTCGGCCATGCTCCGCACCCGTCAGGCGCTGGTCGAGCAGATCGCGGACCTCGAGCGACGCCAGGACGACCTCCTCGAGCGTCTGGTGGTCGGGCCCGGGTGAGGTCGCCGGTCGGCCACAATGAAGGCGGCGCGCGGGTCCACCCACAGGTTCGGCACCCGTGGGTCGCGAGTCGGTGCAACAATCCCGTATCCGGACAGCACTACCCCACGCGGTGGCAAGGAGCGCAGACACGATGAGCAGGCGAGTGGTCATCGCAGAGGACGAGGCCATCATCCGACTCGACCTGAAGGAGATCCTGCTCGACGAGGGCTACGAGGTCGTGGGGGAGACGGGGCGGGGTGACGACGCCGTCGAACTGGTCCGCGTCCACCAGCCCGACCTGGTGATCCTCGACGTCAAGATGCCAGGGGCCGACGGACTGCAGGCGGCACGGGACATCCGCGATCTGGATCTGAAGGTGGCGGTGCTGATCCTCACCGCGTTCAGTCAGCGCAACCTCATCGACGAGGCCCGCGACGCCGGGGTGGCCGCCTACCTCGTCAAGCCGTTCCAGCGCATCGAGCTGATCCCGGCGATCGACCAGGCGGTGGCCCGCTGCGAACAGGAGTGGGCCATCGAGGCCGAGGCCCGCCAGGCGGTCGACGACGGCATCGTGGGGAGCCATGGCATCGCCGAGGACAAGTTGGAGACGAGGCGTCTGGTCGACGGGGCGAAGGGTGTGCTGATGGAGCGCCACGGCATGGGGGAGTCGGACGCCTTCGCCTTCATCCAGCGCACCGCCATGGGCACCCGGTCCCGGATGGTCGACGTGGCCCGGCAGGTACTCGAGGGGACGCTCGAGCCGTAGATCGCGGCCGGCCCATGTCCCCCTCAGCTGCGGCGCCCTCCGCCGACTCCCGGCCCCTGATCCTGCTCGACGGCATGTCTCTGGCCTTCCGGGCCTACTTCGCACTGCCGGACACCCTCAAGACGAGTGCGGGGGTCACCACCAACGCGGTCCACGGGTTCACCTCCATGGTGCTGAACCTGGTGCGGGACCATCGGCCGGTGGGACTGGCGGTCGCCTTCGACCTGCCCGGTGGCACCTTCCGGGACGAGATCGTCGACGACTACAAGGGCGGGCGGGACGAGACGCCACCGGACCTGCCCCCGCAGTTCGACATGATCCGTGACGTGCTCGAGGCCCTGGCCATCCCGGTGGTGTCCGCCGAAGGGTTCGAGGCTGACGATGTCCTGGCCACGCTGGCCTCCGAGGCGCGTGACCGGGGACACCCGGTCATCATCGTCACCGGCGACCGCGACTCGTACCAGCTCGTCGAGGACCCGTACATCCGGGTGCTCTACAACCGGCGCGGGGTGAGCGACTACGCCCTCTACGACGAGGCCGGCATCGAGGAGCGGACCGGCGTGCTCCCGCCCAAGTACCCCCTGCTGGCCGCCTTGCGGGGCGATCCCTCGGACAACCTGCCCGGCGTTCCGGGGGTGGGGGAGAAGACGGCGGCCAAGCTCATCAACGAGTACGGCGACCTCGACACGCTCTACGCCAACCTCGACGCGCTCTCGCCCAAGCTGCGGCAGAACCTGGCCGACCACGTCGAGCGGGTGCGCATCAACGCCGAGGTCATCCCGCTGGTGCGCGACGTGCCGCTCGACGTGGACGTCGACGACCTCGTCCTCGGCGGTTGGGACCACGAGACCGCCCGTGCCGCCTTCGGTCGACTCGAGATGAAGGGTGCCTGGACCCGCTTCGAGACGGCCATGCGCGACGGGATGCTCGGGGCTCCGGTCGGCGGGGGAACGTCGGACCGCGACACGACCCCCGGGGACGAACCGGGCGAGCCGACCTCGGCGCCGGAGTGGCTGGCCACGCCGGACTGCACGGTCCCGACCTCGGTGGGCTCCGCCGTCGAGGCCATCGAGGAGCTCGTGGCCGGCGTCCGTCCGGGGGGCGGTGCACTCGCCCTCGCCCCGCTGTGGGAAGGGGACCCCGGTCGGTCGCCACTGGTGGCACTGGCCCTGGTGGCCGAGCCGGATGATCCGGCCCAGGCCTCCGCCGGGGTGCACCTCGGGACCCACACCGGCGGTCCTCTGGTCGCCGAGCCCGAGGTGCTCGCCGCACTGGCTGCCGCCCTCGGCCCCGACGGGGTGGGCGTCGTGGCCCACGACGCCAAGGAGCTGATGCGCAGCCTCCTACCCCTGGGGGTGGACATCACCGGACTGGTGCTCGACACCGCCGTGGCCGCATACCTGCTCGATCCCTCGGTGGACCAGTACCGGCTGTCCGACCTGGCCGCACGTCACCTCGGGGTCGACGTCGACGACGGCACGGCGGGCAAGGGGCAGGGGGCGTTCTCCCTCGAGGGCGGGTCCGACCCGGGCGAGGGGGGTCCGACGGATCCGGAGCTCGACACGGCCGGGCTCCGGCTGGTGCGCCTGGCCGCAGTCGTGGCCCGCCTGCGGGCACCACTCCTGGAGGCGCTCGACGCCGTGGGGGAGCGTCAGCTGTTCGACGGCATGGAGCGGCCGCTCGTGCGGGTGCTGGCCCGCATGGAGGTGGTGGGGATCGCCGTCGACCGCGACGTACTCCGGTCGATCGCCGCCGAGCTGACCGAGGAGTGCCGATCGCTCGAGGCCACGATGCACGAACTGGCCGGAGGCCCCTTCAACGTCAACTCGGTCAAGCAGCTGCGGACCGTGCTCTACGACGACCTCGGACTCGCCCCCGGCCGCAAGACCAAGACCGGTTACTCGACCGACGCCCGGACGCTCGAGTCGCTCCGGGGTCAGCACCCCATCATCGACGTGCTACTGCGCTACCGGGAGGTGGAGAAGCTCCGCTCCACCTATGGCGAGAGCCTGGCCGCCGAGGTGGCATCCGACGGCCGGATCCACGCCACCTTCCGCCAGACGGTGGCCCGTACGGGCCGGTTGTCGTCGGACCGGCCCAACCTCCACAACATCCCGGTGCGGACCGACGAGGGACGGCGGTTCCGGGAGGCGTTCGTCCCCTCGGCCGGTCGACGCCTGCTCGTGGCCGACTACGACCAGGTCGAGCTGCGTGCCATCGCGCACCTGTCGGGTGACCCGGGTCTGACCGGGGCGTTCGACGCCGGCGAGGACATCCACCGGACGGTCGCCGCCCGGGTCTTCGGCGTCGACCGGGACGAGGTCACCCACGAGCAGCGCTCCACCGCCAAGATGGTCTCCTACGGCCTCGCCTACGGCATGGAGTCCTACGGACTCGCCCAGCGACTCGGTGTGCCGGTGGAGGAGGCCAAGGGGATCCTCGACGCCTTCTTCGACGGCTTCCCCTCGGTGCACGCCTACATGGACCAGGCGGTGGCCGAGGCGCGGGTGAACGGCTACACGGTGACCGCCTACGGTCGTCGTCGCCCGCTGCCCGATCTGGCCTCGTCGAACCACCAGGTGCGCCAGGCGGCGGAACGCCAGGCCATGAACGCCGGCATCCAGGGACTGGCCGCAGACCTGTTCAAGATGGCCCTCATCCGGCTGGACAACGGCCTCGAGGACGGCGGCTACCGGTCCGACCTGGTGCTCCAGGTGCACGACGAGGTCCTGGTCGACGTGGAACCGGACGAGGCGGACGCCGTCGAGGAGCTCACCAGGGTGGCCCTGACCGGCGCAGCCGAGCTCTCGGTCCCGCTCGAGGTGGCGATGGCCTGGGGGTCGTCCTGGTCCGAGGCCAAGGGCTGAACCTCCGGGCGAGGGGGCCACGGGGGCCGGGCAGCGGCCGTCCGCCGTGTTCGCGCTAGGATTGTCCTCCTGTCACAACAAGGTGACACACGTCTCACCGTCCCCGCTCCCGGTACGTCCGGGTCGCAGGGGGGCGTACCCGTCCGGAAAGCGAGCTACCTACCTGATGTCCGATACCCACGTCGTGCCCACCGGCACCGACCTGCTGTCCCCCGAGGCCATGGGCCACTTCGACGAGAACGGGGTCTACGTCCCCCGCTCCATCACCGAGGACGACCTCGGCGGAGGCTCGCTCGAGGACGCCATGGCCGGCACCATCGTCGAGTTCGAGGACGGTGACCTCGTCGAGGGAACCGTCGTGAAGATCGACCGGGACGAGGTCCTGCTCGACATCGGCTTCAAGTCCGAGGGTGTCATCCCCGTACGCGAACTCTCGATCCGCAACGACGTCGACCCGTCCGAGATCGTCTCGCTCGGTGAGGCCGTCGAGGCCCTGGTGCTCCAGAAGGAGGACAAGGAGGGCCGACTGATCCTGTCCAAGAAGCGCGCCCAGTACGAGCGGGCGTGGGGCACGATCGAGAAGCTCAAGGAGGCCGACGAGGTCGTCACCGGCCCGGTCATCGAGGTCGTCAAGGGCGGACTCATCGTCGACATCGGCCTGCGTGGCTTCCTGCCCGCCAGCCTCGTCGAGCTGCGCCGGGTGCGGGAGCTCCAGCCCTACGTGGGACGGACCATCGAGGCCAAGATCATCGAGCTCGACCGGAACCGCAACAACGTGGTGCTGTCGCGTCGGGCATGGCTCGAGGAGACCCAGAAGGAGCAGCGGGGCGAGTTCCTCGTCAACCTCAAGCCGGGCGAGCGGCGCCGGGGCACCGTCTCCTCGGTCGTCAACTTCGGTGCCTTCGTGGACCTCGGTGGCATGGACGGCCTCGTCCACGTGTCCGAACTGTCGTGGAAGCACGTCGACCACCCGTCCTCGGTGGTGTCGGTGGGCGATGAGATCGACGTCGAGGTCCTCGACGTGGACCTGTCCAAGGAGCGGATCAGCCTCTCGCTCAAGGCCACGCAGACCGACCCGTGGCAGGAGTTCGCCAACTCCCACCAGGTGGGGGAGCTGGTCTACGGCCGCATCACCAAGCTGGTGCCCTTCGGATCGTTCGTCCAGGTGGGCGACGGCATCGAGGGCCTGGTGCACATCTCCGAGATGGCCGGCCACCACGTCGACCTGCCCGAGCAGGTCGTCACCCCCGGTGAGGAGCTGTGGGTGAAGATCATCGACATCGACCTCCAGCGTCGCCGGATCAGTCTGTCGATCAAGCAGGCCGCCGAAGGTGGCGAGGTGTCCGAGGAGTACCGCGAGGCATTCGGCGAGCACGCCTACGACGACGAGGGGAACTACGTCGGCCCCGTCTTCGCCGAGACGGAGTTCACCCCCGAGACCGAGGCCCAGGCGGCCTGGGCGGACTACGTCGCCGAGCACGGCACGGGTGAGGGCGCACCGGCGGAGGGTGCGCCCTCACC
>Ga0209067_10001070_pt1 | contig 17169 bp, 13 predicted proteins | sample ColStrG_CSR_2013_FD_187199 | JGI IMG/M metagenome (GOLD analysis project Ga0209067, IMG submission 187199) | Freshwater sediment microbial communities in response to fracking from Pennsylvania, USA - Cold Stream Run_MetaG_CSR_2013 (SPAdes)... | ecosystem: Environmental > Aquatic > Freshwater >...
TCCCCAAGCCGGCCTCACCACCTTCCGCCCACCCTATACGCCGGTGACGCTCGGCGCGCTTGCTGGTGCTGATGCGGGAGGGCACGTCGCGCCCGAGCGGCGGTTGGCGCTGTATGACTGCCACGTCGCGCTCAATCCCATTTGGCAGCCCTTGGGCTATTGGCACCGCCCGCGTGCTTATCCACAAGCGGGAGAGACGGTGAACCAAGCGGGGCTGCGTGAGGCGCGCACCGTGCGCAACGCGGTTGGGATGATCGATGTGTCCACGCTCGCAAAGTTTGCGGTAAAGGGCCCGGATGCGGCTGCGTTCCTTGAAATCGTCTGCGCCACGCCCGTCGCGAAGCTCGCGGTCAATCGCGGGCGCTACACCTTTATGCTGCGCGAAGATGGCATGGTGATGGATGATGGCACCGTCTGGCGCTTGGGTGAGGCCGACTATCTGCTCACCAGCTCAACAGGCGGGGCAGATCGGATGGAGGCGCATCTGGCTTATGCGCGCAACGTGCTTGCGCCGCAGTCGCGCGTGTCGGTGGTGGCGCAGCAAGAGCATTATGCGGGTATCGCGCTTGCCGGGCCAAAGGCGCGCGGGGTGCTGGAGGCGCTAACCGGAGATGCTGCACCCGCGCATATGGGCGTGGCACTCGGCACTATCGCGGGCGTGCCCGTGCTCGTCCTCGCGGCAAGCTACAGCGGCGAGCGCGCGTTTGAGATTTATGCGCAAGGACACACCGCCGCCCCCGTGTGGCAGGTTATGGAGGCGGCGGTGCGCGCGGCGGGCGGTTGCCCCTATGGCTTGGAAGCCATTGAGTTCCTGCGCATCGAAAAGGGCCATGTCGTGGTGGGGGGAGAGGCGGATGGCCGCACCACCGCGCATGATCTGAGCCTTGAGAAAATGCTCAACAAAGCGGGCGGCTATATCGGCGCTTCCGCCCTCGCGCGGCCTGCGCTCAATGCACCCAACAGGTTGCAACTGGTGGGGCTCGAGTCGCTCGGCGGTGGCATTGCCGAGGGAGCGATGCTGGTCGCGGCGCAAGGAGCGGCGGTGGAAGGACATGTCACGTCGGCGGGCCAAAGGCTCGACACGGGGCAGGGCATTGCCCTCGCCTTGCTGAAGGGCGGGCGGGCGCGGACGGGCGATGTGCTGATGGCTACTTCCCCCACGCGCGGCATCCACACCCAAGTGCGCGTGATCGCCCCGCATTTCTATGATCCTGCCGGGAGCTGCTATCGTGACTGACGCGCGCCTCACCCTCACCATTGCCCCCGCGCCGCCCATATTCGTGGTTGATCTGTGGGATGACGTCGCGCTCGATTTCGGCGCGCTCAACGCCGTGCGCGTGGAACCGCGGCGCTGGTGGCTGATCGGCGTGGATGCGCCTCCGCCTGCGCTCACCAGCCAACTCTCTGGCCATGGCAGCCTCACGCCAAACGGTGGCGGGCTGATGCGCGCGGTGCTCGCCGGTATGGGCTGGCGCACGGCGGCCATGGTCAGCGGCTGGTTCAATGCGGAAGACGCTGCGTTCACCATCGGGAACGCTGGGGCGACACTTATCCACCACAGCCCCGTCTGGCTCCATGTCGTTGAGGCGGATGTCTGCCATGCCTATTACCCCGCGTCGATGAGCGCCCCGATGGCACGCCATTGGCAGCATCTTGAAAAGGCCGGATCGTGAAACTGCCTGCGGCAGAATCTGCGCTTGGCCAAGGAGCTGTGGATATATGTGAAAGCTACGTGACAAAGCCAATGTGTCACGCTAGGTTCGCTCACCTGCAAGTGGTCAACACTTTTGGGTGCGGTGGGGTTTTGATGTGTTGTGGCTTACGCGCCAGATGTGTGTCCGGGTGGGAGCTTGAGGACGTATAACAGCGACCTTGATGTACGAGCAGGAAAAAAGGGAGTAGAACATGAAAAATTTTTGGAATGCCTCAACGATGGTACTGACCGCCGCGCTTGCCGGAGCGATCAGCGCGCCAGCCGCCGCGCAAGATGCGACGCCCGCAAAGGCCGCAAACGCGTCAGAAGAAATCATCGTCACAGCTACGCGGCGCGACGAAAAGCTCAATCGCGTGCCAGTGGCCATTCAGGCGCTAAGCGGAAAAGCACTTGAACAGCTCAACGTCAACAGTTTCGAAAAGCTGGTTGAATACCTTCCCAACGTGCGCACCGCGTCGCGCGGCCCCGGCGTTTCCTCAATCTATATTCGTGGTTTAGCGACCGATACGCCGGGCGCGCAAATTCTCGGTGTTGGCGGTGTTCAGCCCAACGTTGCGCTCTATCTGAACGATGCGCCAGCCGCGACGCCAGGCCGTAACCTCGATATTTATCCGACCGATTTGCAACGCATCGAAGTGTTGGCAGGCCCCCAAGGCACGTTGTTTGGCGCGAGCTCATTGGGCGGTGCCATTCGTTACATCACCAACAAGCCTGACCTGTCGGCGTTCCACGCTGGCTTTACGGGAACCTTTGCTACCACCAAGCACGGCAACGACAGTTCGTCGGGTGAAGGCTATATCAACATTCCGATCATCAAGGATCAATTGGCGGTTCGGCTGACGGTGTTTGACAACAATCAGGGCGGCTATATCGATAACGTGCCCGGCACTTATCAACTGCCTTGGAGCCCGACCGGCGGGCCGGGTGGGCTTCCCAGTGGTAACCCGTTGCTGGTCAATCAGGCGATCCTGTCGTGCGTAGGCGTTGCAAACTGTGTCGCAACAGCCGCTGGCACCAGTTCGGGCTACCTCGTGCCCACGCGCCAGGCAATCAGCAACAGCGCGTTTGTTGCGCCGCATTACAATGATGCATCGTATGTTGGTGGGCGCGCCGAGTTGACCTACAAGGTCAGTGACGCTTGGTCGGTTGAGTTGATGGAAATGCACCAGACGCTCAAAACCGATGGCGTTTTTGATTATACCCCATCGGTGGGTGATTTGCAGGTGCAGCAATATGGTAACAACACGCTCAAAGACACGTTTGATGAGGCAACGCTGACGCTCAAAGGGCGGTTGAGTCTGTTGGATGTGATCTACACCGGGTCTTACCTCAATCACCATTCAGTGCAGCAGTCAGATTATTCCAAATACGATAATATCGGTCTGTTTGTGCCGTTTTATAACTGCGATTATGGCGTCTATTACAATAAGTATAACAGCTCATACAAGCAGGGCCGCACCTGCTATTCGCCGAGCAACAATTATAAGGTGGATGACACCAACCGTCGCTGGACGCACGAGCTTCGCCTCACCACTCCGGCAACCGCGCCGATCCGCGCAACACTTGGCGCGTTCTATGATGTCAACAAGACCTATGATGATACAACCTGGAACTATGTGCTCCCAGCCGCAGGGTTTATCTATTCACTGACCCCCAACGCGGCGACCAACCCGTTGGGCCTCGGGCCGCAGCCGGTTGGTTCGGGCTTCATCAACGATATTATTCGGCGCGATCGGCAGTACGCCTTTTATGGCGAAGCCTCGTATGACATCATTCCCAAAAAGCTGACGATCACCGGCGGTGTGCGCTATTATAACGAAGAGGCCTCGATCACAGGTGGCTCAAACTCGAGCTTCTTCGGCGGCGCGCGCGCAATCTGCAATCCTGCTCCCGGCACAGGGACGTCCTATACCAATCCGGCCGTTTGCAACTATACCGCCGCCGCAACGCCTGCGACCAATTTTGTCGCGAGTTCAAATCTGACGAGCACCTTGGCGGGGATCAACCCGAGCACTTATTCTGGATTCATCTTCAAGGGCAATCTCAGCTATAAGATTGATGCCAATTCGCTGGTCTATGCCACCTATTCTGAGGGGTTCCGTCCCGGAGGTTTCAACCGCAAGGGCTGCAACAATCCGAACGGCAGCGGCGGATTGACGGCAGCACAATGCGGCGCGTTGCGGGCTTATTCGCCAGATAAAGCGCAAAACTATGAAATCGGTGCCAAGCTCGGGCTGTTCGATCACCAGTTGCAACTCAACATGGCGGCCTATGTGATCAACTGGAAGGGTGATCAGATTCTGCTGTTTGATCAGAACGTCTCGAACCAAGCGTTCGTGACCAATCTGGCCAATGCGCGCATCCACGGTTTTGAGGGCGACATCAATTTTCGTCCGGCGCAAGTCCGTGGCCTGACGATTAGTTCAGGCTTCTCGTACAACGATTCAAAGATCAGCGGGTGCGCCAACGCCGCGCTGTTGTCGCTTTGTCAATCGGTGCTGGTGCCCGTGGGCAGTCCGTTGGCGGTTGATCCCAAGTTCCAAGGCAATCTGCGGTTCCGCTATGAATGGGAGCAAGCCTCTGGCCTGAAGCCCTTTGTTCAAGCGGGAGTGCATTATGTGGGCAGCACAATCTCGTCCGACGTCGCGAACGCCAACATCCTGTTCTATTGTTCGTCGCCTTACGCGGGTTGCGGACAGCCGGCGACCATCAACGGCGTGACGGTGAAGCCGGGTGATGTCATTCAACAGCAGAACAACTCGTTCAGCCAACCTGCCTACACCACCTTTGAAGCTGCGATTGGCGTGAACAAGGATCAATGGTCGCTAGAACTCTATGGTGACAATCTCGGCGACGCGCGACCGCAGCTTTTCACCAGCGGCAACGACGGTGAAGTGCGGGTGACGACCTCACGCCCGCGCACCATCGGGCTGCGGGTTGGCTTTAAGCTGTAAGTCGGAGTGGGGTTCCCTTGGCGCGGGAGCCCCTTTTGCCGGTGATTGAAGCTCATTTGGCCGGTGTTGAAACGCGCATCAGCACAGTCGGATCAAGCATTTGCTTTTGGACAATCGCACCAAAACGGGTCAGGGTGTGGCGATGACTTTGGCTGCGATTGAAACCTCAAACGTATCCGGTAGCGCCGACAGCGAGGCGCTCGTTGAACGCGGACGCGCAGCTATTCAACGCGGCGATTTTGCGCAGGCGATTTCGTCCTGCGAAGCGGCGCTTGTCCAGTCCCCAGCCGATCAAGATGCGCTCTACACGCTGGCGGTCGCGCAGCGGCTGAAGCGCGACCGGGTGGCTGCACTGGCAACGCTGAAGCGCCTACTCGATCAATATCCCGATTATGGTCGGGGCCATCAAGAGCGCGGGCATTGTTTGCGCGATGCCGGAGATACGTCGGCCGCGCTTATGGCCTATAATCAGGCCGTCACGCATAATGTTGCACTGCTCGCGAGTTGGCGGATGCTCGCTGATTTGCACAGCAAAGCTGGGCGAGCTGAAGCGGCGGATTTCGCGCGCGGCCAATGCGCCTATCTCGAAAGCCTCCCGCCCGCGTTGCAAAGCGTGGCGAGTTTGGTCGAGGAGAAACGGCTGCTGCGCGCGGAAACGCTGTGCCGTTCGTTTCTGCTCACGCACAAGCATCATCCGGAGGCGATGCGGCTGCTCGCTGATATCGGGGTGAAGTTCAATGCCTATGACGAGGCTGAATTTCTGCTTGAATCGGCGGTCGTGCTCGATCCGCAGAACACCAATGCGCATTTTGATTATGTCAACGTGCTGCACAAAAGACAAAAATTCGGCAAGGCGCTCGACGAAGCTGCGTCCTTATGTGCCAAGGCTCCCGACAAGCCGCATTTTGAGTTGTTGTTGGCGAATGAAAATCTCGCGGTGGGCAATTTTGACTCTGCGTTGTCGACTTATCGCCAACACGCGCAGCGCAATCCGCATAACGCGACCATCCACCTCACGCTCGGTCATGCACTCAAAACAATCGGCGCGCAGGATGAGGCGATTGCGGCCTATTCGCAGGCCTATGCGGTTCGGCCCGATTTTGGTGATGCCTATTGGAGCCTTGCGAATCTCAAGACTTATCGCTTCAATGAGTCGGTGATCGAGCAAATGCGCGCGCTCGAACGTGCCGAAACGACCGAACGCGTTGATCGCTACCACCTGTGCTTCGCGCTCGGTAAAGCGCTCGAAGACCAGCGCGCCTATGCCGAGGCGTTTGAGTATTATGAGCGCGGCAATCAGCTCAAACGCGACGAAGTTAAATATGATTGGCGCAAGCTGACGGCGGAGATGCACCAGCAACAGCAGAGCTGCACCGCCGATCTGTTCACCCGATTGATCGGGGCGGGGCATGGTGCGCCCGACCCAATTTTCATTGTCGGCCTGCCGCGCGCGGGCTCCACGCTGCTTGAGCAAATCCTTGCCTCGCACAGCCAAGTCGAAGGCACAATGGAGCTACCCAATATTCTGGCGCTCGCACACAAGCTTGACGGGCGGCGGCGCGTGGATGAGGAGGCGCGCTATCCTGCCAATCTCGGCGAGGTGCCGCGCGAGGATTATGCTAAATTTGGTGAGGCCTATATTCGAGACACGCTGATCCATCGCAAGATGGGCACGCCTTACTTTATCGATAAAATGCCGAACAACTTCCGCCACATCGGTCTCATCCACCTCATCTTGCCCAACGCGAAGATCATCGACGCGCGGCGTAGCGCGATGGGCTGTTGCTTCAGCGGATTTAAGCAACTCTTTGCCGAAGGGCAGGAGTTTACCTACGGGCTTGAGGAAATTGGTCATTATTACCGCGACTATGTGCGCCTGATGGAGCATTGGGACGCGGTGTTGCCCGGTAAGGTGCTGCGCGTGGGCTACGAAGATGTCGTGGCGGACACTGAGCGCCAAGTGCGCCGCCTGCTCGCGCATTGCGGGTTGCCGTTTGAGCAAGCCTGCCTCAATTTCCACCAAACGACACGCGCGGTGCGCACCGCAAGTTCAGAGCAGGTGCGCCGGCCCATCTACACGTCGGGCGTTGATCAATGGACCCATTTCACCGCCCATCTTGATCCGCTGCGCGCGGTGCTGGGGCCCGAACTGACTCAGATATAATGAACATGAGAGAGGACTGATAATGGCGACAACCGCACTGCACCCGGCAGAGGATACCCCGTCGATGAGCAAGCGATGGTATGTGCTGATCATCATGATGCTCGTTTACACGATGAGCATTGCCGATCGCTATGTTCTGTCAACGGTGCTCGGGCCGATCAGCCGGGAACTTCATTTGAGCGATAAGCAGGCGGCTTGGCTGGGCATTCCGTTGGCGATATTTTATCTGACGATGGGCATTCCGCTGTCGTGGCTGTCGGACAGGTCTAACCGGCGGAACCTGCTCGCGGCGTGTGTTGCGCTCTGGTCGGCGATGACAACCTTGACCGGCTTCTCGCGCGGCTATCTCGATCTGTTGTTGATCCGGATCGGGGTTGGTGTCGGTGAAGGTGGCGGAACCCCCGCGTGCAACTCAATTGTTGCGGATTATTTTCCTGTTGATCGGCGCTCGATGGCGATGACCATCTTCGCGTTGGGTGCACCCATCGGCGCGTGGTTAGGGTCTGATCTGGCAGGCGCAATCTCTGCGCAGCACGGCTGGCGCACCGCGTTTTTATTCCTCGGAGTGCCGGGCGTGGTGCTTGCCCTAATCATCATGCTCACCATCCGCGAACCAGCGCGCGGCCGTTTTGATGCGATGCGCGATGATGCGGCACCATCGATTATGGAAACGCTGCGCTTCCTCTGGTCGCAGAAGGCAGCGGTTCATGCAATCATGGGCAGCGGCGTCTCGGCCTTTTGGGGGTGGGGCTTGATGTGGTTTACCCCGCTTTTCCTGCAACGGACCTATCATATGGATGAGTCTGCTGCGGGCGGCTTGCTCGGGCAAATCTATTTATGGGGCGGGATTGGAGCATCGTTGGTCACCGCTTATATCGTCGGTCGGCCTTCCTTTACGGATCCTCGAAAAATCTCGCGTTTGCTCGCGGTGGTTACGGCGTTGGCGACGATCCCCTCGTTCATTGCGTATTGGACGCGCGATTTGTTCGTTGCTCATGCCATGCTGTGGATTTTTATTCCTGCGATCTATTTTTACATCGGCCCGGCGTTCGCCCTCACGCAGAATCTCGCGCAACCCAAAATGCGCGCGATGGCGGTGGCGATCGGGTTGTTGATCGCGAACCTGTTCAATCTGATCATCGCGCCGACTTTGGTTGGGACCTTGAGCGACTTTTTTGCGGCACCACATGCAGCTGACGCTGAGTCGCTGCGTTTGGCGCAAATGATCCTCGCACCGACCGGGCTTTGGGCGGCGTGGCATTATTGGCGCGCCGAAAAATACATCGTTGAAGACCAGAGGCGGGCGGTTGGTCAGTGTTGAGCGGCGTGTTCGCTAGGTGAGGGCAATGGCGCATGAAGAATGGGCGTGCGGCGCTGCGGCTCACTTGTCGACACCCTTGACTTTGCCCCATTGCCGCGCGGCGGTGTAGCCGAGATAGCCGGTGCCGAATAGCGACCACATCGCATCGGGAATGCCGCGCAAATAGCTGTTCATGCCGTTCGAAATCGCCGTCGCGGTTTCTGGACGGACTGCAGAAATGAGCCCCATCGGAATCGCCCACAGGATGATGAGATACATCACATAAAGAAAGCTCGGGCGCGCGCGGCTGGTCCACGGGTCGGCCGATTTTTCTTCGGCAATGATGGCGGCCATCTGTGCGTTGAGCATGTCCATATCCTGCGAGCCTTGCAGTTGCAGCAGTTGCAGCTTGGCTTGTGCGCGCGCCTGCGGATCGGGAATGATTTTGTCGATGATGTGGGTGATCGGAGAAATGAGCGAATCAAAAATCGGCATAACGAATATCCTTAACCAATGCGGTTGTTGAGCCAGCCGTAGACAAAATTTTTGTCAGCCGGGCGGTGTTCAGCGATTGCGATATATTGCGCGCCTTGGAGCGCATTGACGGCCTTGAGTAGAACGGCTTCGCCTTCGGCACCGCGTTTGCCGAGAAAGGCGGAAAGCGCGGCGAGAAGCGCATCATCGACGAGTGGTGCGGGAGCAAGAGTAGCAAAGTCTTCACCGTTTCGGTTCAGTGCATTGAGCGCGCGCTTGAGAAAGCCGATCGCCGATGCCGACCCCATATTGACTGAAATATCGAGCAATTTGGCGGCGAGCTTCGCCGCGTGATCGCCGATCAGGTTAAGTTTGGGCTTGAGCCAATACATCCGTGTGTAAATCGCAACGGCTTCATCGCGCGGTAGATTGCGCATATCACCGCTATAGCCTTGGGCGCGTGCGACCGTCTCGGTTATCCCGAAATTGGTTGCGCCGCCCCGGTCAGCGGGGTCGTTGACATAGCCTCCTTCGCGGACAATGATGGCGTCGATAATGGGGGTGATGTTCATGATGGCGTTTCTCCGAGTCGAATTTTGTATAACCTAATAGGTTATACGTAGGAAAGCGCAAAATTTGCGGTGTGATGAAATTCACGCTGGCGCCACATGGTGCAGCGCGATAGGATCAGAACATGCTTGAACCCATCACCCATGCGCCTCGTTTCGTTTTTCACCATATTTTGGCATTTTTTCTAAGCATTGGCGCGCTGGCCATCGTCAACACGCCTGCTTATGCCGACGCGACACCGGTTGAAGCTAATGCGGTTCCATGGTTGTATATCGGCAGCGATGTGCCCGTTGATAAGGATTGGGTGTTTGGCGTTTTACCCAATGGGTTACGCTATGCGGTGCGACGTAATTCGGTGCCACAACATCAGGTCGCGGTGCGCGTGGTGATCGATGCGGGATCGCTGATGGAGCGCGACTCTGAACGCGGCTACGCGCATTTTATCGAACATCTGAGCTTTCGTGGGTCACGCTACGCGGGCGATGGCGAAGCGAAGCGAGTCTGGCAGCGGCTCGGTACGACCTTCGGTTCCGACACCAACGCGCAGACCACGACGACACAAACGACCTATAAGCTTGATTTGCCCGACGCCACACGGGCCGGGCTGACCGAAAGTCTCAAGCTGCTCTCGGGAATGATGGAAGCGCCCACGCTGTCGCAAGCCGAAGTCGATGCCGAACGCCGCACGGTGATGGCTGAAGCCCGCGAATCCGAAGGCGCTGACGAGCGCCAGAACGAAGCGACGCGCGAATTGTTCTTTTCTGGGCAACTGCTCGCGGTGCGCGCTCCGATCGGCACGAGCGACACGCTGTTGGCTGCGACGCCCAAGTCGCTGCGCAGCTTTCACGACCGTTGGTATCGGCCTGACCGCACAGTGGTGGTGATTTGCGGCGATGCCGATCCCGCAGTGTTCGCCGATTTGATCAAGCAGAATTTTGGTGATTGGAAGGGCGTGGGGCGCGCACCCAAGGAACCCGATTTTGGGCAGCCTGCGCCGTCGGATCATAACGCGTCAATCATCGTCGAGCCCGGTTTGCCGCTTAAATTGACGATGGCCTACGCGCGTCCGTGGCTGCCGCACAACGATACAATTGTCTATAATCAGGGCAAGCTGATCGAAACGGTCGCCATCAAAATTCTCAACCGCAGGCTTGAGGCGCGCGCACGGCGCGGGCAATCGTTCCTTTATGCCGGGGCTGATCAAAGCGATGTCGCACGATCAGTCGATGAAACGGTTATCGAAATGGCACCGCTCGCGGGCGATTGGCAGAAGGGCCTTGCGGATTTGCGCAGCATGATTGCCGAAGCAGTGACCAGCCCGCCAAGCCAGAATGAAATTGAACACGAGGTCGATGATCTCGTCTCGCAGCTTGACGCACAGGTTGAGCAAGCGCGCGCCGACACCGGACATAAACTTGCCGATTCGATCGTTGAGGCCGTCAACATTCGCGAAACCGTGGCGAGCCCCAAGGTCGCGCGCGATGTCTTTGGCGGAATGAAGGGTAAGGTTACCCCGGCGGCGATCCTTGCCGCGACGCAACATCTATTCAGCGGGGTTGGGCCGCGAGTGCTGCTCTCGACCACTGCAGCGATCCCTGATGGCGAAGCCAAACTCGCGACGGCGCTGGCCGCACCAGTTGTCGCGTCGGTTTCTACCCAGCAAACCGCGATCGGCTTCGACAAGCTGCCGAATCTCGGCACGCCGGGGAGAGTGATGGCGACGCACAAGATCGCGTTTGAAGCGATGAAGATTGTCGAATTTGCGAATGGCGTGCGGGTGATGATCTATCCGCTAGCGGGGTCATCGGGGCGGATTTTCGTTTCCGCGCGCTTCGGCAACGGGCGTCTGGCGCTGCCGGCCGACCACCCCACCGTTGCTTGGGCCGCGAGCAGCGCGTTGGTCGCCAGCGGAATTGGGAATTTGGGCTTAGACGAGCTTGATGCGTTGATGAATGCGCGGCGGCTGAGCCTGACCTTCGAAATTGATGATGACGCTTTTGTGCTGCGCAGCCAGACCAACGACACGAACCTGCGCGATCAACTCAAGCTGATGGCGACCAAATTGGCCTTTCCGCGATGGGACGCTGCGCCGGTCGAGCGGACGCGGGCGCTTTTCCTTGCTGAGCAGGCCTCCGCCAACGCGTCTCCGATGCGCGTATTGGATCGCACCCTCAGGGCGTTGGAGGTCGGCAACGATCCCCGCTGGACGGTGCCTGCTCCGCACGAAATCGAGTCACTGACGCCGCTCAATTTTCGGACACTGTGGGAGCCGTTGCTCAAAACGGGGCCGGTTGATCTCTATATTTTCGGAGATGTGACCGAGGATATGGCGATCAAGGCGGCGGCGGAAACATTCGGTGCGCTCAAGCCGCGTGCCGCCGCGCCAATTCTTCCTATCAACGCTCGGGTCAAAGGCTTGGCGCTTTCGGCAGAACCCGTCATCCGTATGCACGACGGCGACGCTGATCAGGCGGCGGCGGTGCTGATTTGGCCGACCGGCGGCGGCGTCGACCGGATGTTTGAAAGCCGAAAGCTCGATGTGCTGGCCGCCATTTTCAACGATCGGTTGTTTGACAAACTGCGCGAAGGCGAAGGCGCGGCCTACAGCCCCAATGTGTTCAGCAATTGGGGAACTGTTTTTCCCAAGGCGGGCAGTTTTGTCGTCGCCTCGCAGGTTAAACCGGGCTCGGTCAAGCGTTTTTTTGATTTGTCTGAGACGATTGCCGCTGATCTCGTCACAAAACCTGTGTCGGCCGACGAGTTTGAACGCGCCATCGGCCCGATGAAAGCGCTGGTTGCTCGGGCGGTCAATTCTGACCTGTATTGGATGAACGTGATGGCGGGCGGGACGCGTGATCCGCGCATTGTTGATGCCGCGCTTAGCGTCGCCAAAGACTTGCAACGGATCACGCCCGCGGATCTTCAGAGCGCTGCAAAAACCTATCTGGTCTCAGGCGGCGCGCTTAAGCTCGAAGTCCTTCCCAAGCCGAAATAACCGCTATTCGGCGGTATGCGCCACTAATTTGATCGGATTGGCTTCGTCTCCGGCAACGCGGTGCGATACGCGGCCATCGACATGGGCGCCATTAGCGATGCTGACATTGTCATAGGCCATGTCGCCAGTGATTTTGGCCGTGGCCTCGACCGCCAGGTCACGGACATTGATCGTGCCCTCCACCTGACCGGCGAGTTGCGCCTTATCGGCAGAAATGTGACCTTTGACCCGCCCTTGTGCACCTAGCGTCAGCGTCGCGCACGACATATCTCCCTCGACCGAACCGTCGAGATGCAGGTCTCCTGTCGCCGACACATTACCGATAATGGTGACATCTGCGCCGATGATCGACATTCCTCCGCTGTGTGCGGCTGTGTTTGACGACTGTCTGGCCTTTGACCCAAGCATGAGCGACTCCCAAATTGTTGCGCGCCGCGCCTAGCACGTCTTGTTGCGCCTGGGGAGTCGAACTTTGGTGTCCTGCCGGTTCGGTCTGATGTCCGCGGGGCAGGCGCTAAAAGGCAGGCTCGTTGCTGCGATCATCAAGCATGGTCACGGGCGTGTGAATCCCGCATTCAACTTTTTCCCAACCGCGCCAGCGCCCCGCGCGTGGGTCTTCGCCGGGAAGCACCTTGGACGTGCACGGCGCGCAGCCGATCGAGGGGTAACCCTGTTCGACGAGCGGGTGCGCGGGGAGCGCATGTGCCGCCATATAGGCCTCCACGTCAGCCTTACCCCACCGTGCGAGCGGGTTAAATTTGAGCCGCCCCGACTCGCGTTCGAACAGCGGTAGGCCGGCGCGCGTGGCGGATTGAAAGCCTTTGCGTCCGGTGATCGTCGCATCATAGTCGATCAGCGCACGTTCGAGAGGCTGCACTTTGCGGATTTCGCAACAGCCATCCGGATCATAAGACCAGCGGAGGCCTGTCGCGTCTTTAGCCGCTAGGGTGCCAACATCGGGGGTCAGATTGATGATGTTGGTGAGTCCGAGTTTTGAGATCAGCGTATCACGATAGGTGAGCGTTTCAGGAAAATGCTTGCCGGTCTCAAGAAAAAGAACGGGGAAGGCCCGATCCACCTGCGCGACAAGATGCAGCAGCACTGCTGATTCCGCCCCGAAGGAGGACACGATAGCCGCGCGTCCAAGAAGCCCCTCATCAAGCACCGCACGGACAATGTCTGCCGCCTCGGTGCCAGCAAATCGCGTGTTGAGGCGCGCAACATCAGCCGTGGTGAACGCGGGGCGCATGTCGAGAACATCACGCACACGCTCCTTGAGGAGGATTGCGGCCTCAGCCATGCCGCAATTTCCATAGCGGCACGGCAGCCTCTGCGGCGGGTTGATAGGCGTGAGGGTAACGGCTCAGCACCTGTTTCACCGTGGCCGGGTTGAGCGGGGCCTCGGGTGCAAAAGCGTCAAAGCCGCAGCGCCGCATATAGGCAATCTGATCGACCAGCACATCGCCCTGCGCGCGGAGTTCGCCCGCATAGCCCGCCTCACGCAGAATACGCGCCGCAGAATAACCGCGTCCATCGCGAAACGAAGGGAAGCCAATCTCGATCATTGTCAACCGATCAAGATAGGGCAGTAGCGCGCGTGCATCATCACCGGGTTCCAGCCGCACGGCGGTCGCGTTCGACTGATCGAGGAACGCGTCGAGCGTGACAGCAGGCTGCTCGGCAGGCTCATCGGTGCGAAAACGAAGCTCAGCCATATACCGCCTCCTTAAAGGGTTCCATGCCAACGCGGCGATAGGTATCGAGAAAGCGCTCGCCCTCGCCGCGGATGGTGAGATATTTTTCCACCGCGCGCTCAACGGCATCGACAATGCCGTCCTCATCAAAGCCGGGGCCGGTGATCTTGCCGACGCTGGCATCTTCCGCGCCTGAGCCGCCGAGCGTGAGTTGGTAGTTTTCCACGCCCTTCCGATCGACGCCCAAGATGCCGATGTGCCCGGCGTGATGATGGCCGCAGGCGTTGATGCAGCCGCTGATTTTTAGTTTCAACTCACCAATATTCGCTTGTTTCTCAGCGTCTGCAAAGCGCTGCGCAATCTTCTGCGCCACGGGGATCGAGCGGGCATTGGCGAGGCTGCAATAATCAAGGCCGGGACAGGCGATGATATCGGTAATTTGATCCACGTTCGCGGTGGCGAGGCCGTTGGCCGCGAGCGCATCGTATACCGCTCGCAAATCGCGCTGCGCGACATGCGGCAGCACGATGTTCTGCGCATGGGTCACGCGGAGTTCATCGAAGCTGTGCTGCTTGGCGAGTTCCGCCATCACATCAATGTGCGCGGATGACGCATCGCCGGGAATGCCGCCAATCGGTTTGAGGCTGATGGTGACGATGGCGTAATCCACCGCCTTATGCGGTGTCACATTATTTTTCAGCCAAGCGGCAAAACCATCGTCATCCCCGCGAAGGCGGGGATCCATGTCAAGCTTTTCACCGACGTCTGGAGATGGATTCCCGCTTTCGCGGGAATGACGAAGTGCGGCTTCAATCGGTTCGGGCAAGCTGAAATACCCCGCAATCCGCTCAAATTCAGCGGCTGGCGGATCGAGCCCCAACGTCTTCACATGCGCAAATTCCTCGGCCACTTGGCGGCGATATTCATCGGCACCAATTTCATGGATCAGAATCTTGATCCGCGCCTTATAGATGTTATCACGACGGCCATAGCGGTTATAGACGCGCAGGCACGCTTCCAGATAGCTCAGCAGATCGTCAGCGGTGACGAACGGGTTGATCTCTGGCGCGACCATCGGCGTGCGGCCCATGCCGCCACCCACGAACACGCGCGCACCCAGCACGCCGTCACGCTTCACCAATTCCAGCCCGATGTCATGCAGCCGCATCGCCGCGCGGTCTTCTTTTGATGCGATCACTGCGATTTTGAACTTGCGCGGCAAATAGCTGAACTCGGGGTGGAAGCTGCTCCATTGCCGCAACAGTTCGGCCCAGGGGCGCGGATCGGTCACTTCATCCGCCGCCGCTCCGGCGAACTGGTCGGACGAAATGTTGCGGATGCAATTGCCACTGGTCTGGATGGCGTGCATTTCCACGCTGGCCAAATCAGCCAGAATATCGGGCGCATCTTCGAGCTTGATCCAATTATATTGGATGTTCTGGCGCGTGGTGAAATGACCATAATCGCGATCATATGTGCGCGCAATGTGCGCCAGCATGTGCATTTGCGCACTGTTGAGCGTGCCATAGGGTATAGCGACGCGCAGCATATAAGCGTGAAGCTGGAGGTAGAGGCCGTTCATCAGCCGCAGCGGCTTGAACTGATCCTCGGTCATTTCGCCCGCAATGCGGCGCGCCACCTGATCGCGGAAATCCGCCACACGCGCATCGACCATTGCCTGATCGTAAGTGTCATATTTATACATCTAAATTACCCACTCCCCGATATTCGGTTCGGTTGGTTTGAGAGAAAGGTCGAGGCGTACAGTTGGCCCCAAAGCGCGAATACGGTCTTTGATATGCGCGGGGCGCGGGCCATCGGGTGTCGGCACTGCGTCGATGATGTAAGCGGCGTTGACGCGGCGCGCCCCTGCTTCGCGGGCCAGAATGGCTTCGCCACCCTCGCCAACATCGACTGCATCCTCGACATGCTGCGACCACCAACTGCCCGCCCACCAAGTCACTGCGCCCGATTTCAAATCATTTCCGGTGAGGATTTTCATGCGATACCTTCTGCCTGTTTGGCGATAGAAATCAGTTGCCTGTCCGCGCTGCGTAGGGCCGCCACTTCACCGATCACCATCAGCGCGGGGCTCACTACGCGTTCGCGCGCCACGACGTCCCCCAAATCAGCGAGCAGCGTGCGGAACACGCGCATTCCGGGCAGTGTTCCGCGCTCCAGAACCGCGACGGGCAGGGCAGGCGATACACCCTGCTCGATGAGCTTGTCGGCAATCATTTCCGCTGTGGTTACACCCATATAGATCACGAGCGTGCGCCCTTGTCCGACCAATCCCGACCAATCCTGCTCGGCCAGCCCTTTGCACGTGCCTGCAACGAACGTGACAGCGCTGGCGTGATCACGATGTGTGAGCGGCAGGTGTGCCGCTGCGGCTGCACCTAAAGCCGCAGATACGCCGGCGATTACCTCGACCTCAACTTCTGCGGCGCGGCAGGCTTCCACCTCTTCACCGCCACGCCCAAAGATGAACGGATCGCCGCCCTTCAAGCGCACCACCACTTGACCCGCGCGGGCAAAGCCAACCAACAGTGCGTTGATGTCTTCTTGTTGCATCGTGTGCCGATCACGCTTTTTTGCGACCGAAATGCGCTGCGCATCGGCACGAGCGTGCGCAAACACGCCTGCATCAATCAGCCCATCATGCACCACCACATCCGCCGCTTGTAGCGCCGCCACCGCGCGCAGCGTGAGCAAATCGGGCGCGCCCGGACCCGCGCCGACAAGAATGACGCGGCCTTGCGACTGGGTGGAAGTGGCTTTCGACATGACACCAACATGGCGTGGCCGTGCTCGTATAGCAAACGAGAGAAAATTGCGCTGCCCTAAGCAGAGCTATTGTCCAAGCCTAGTCGTGGTCTGGCACCCAATCACGCAGCCCGATGCCGATGGACGCGCGCACATTATCCTCTTCGTTAGAAACGACAGGATAGGCGCAATAATCAGGCGCGTAGGTGGCGCTGGGGCGGTGATTGCCCGAGAAACCCACACCGCCCAGCGGCGCGTTTACCGGTGGGCCATTGGTCGGGCGGTTCCAATTGACGAGGCCCGCGCGCGTATTGGCCCAGAACTGATCATAATGTTTGGGTGTTCCGCCGATGAGTGAAGCGGACAGGCCGAAGCGGGTGTTGTTCGCCTCTGCAATCGCCGCATCATAGTCAGGCACACGGATAAGCTGCAAAATCGGGCCAAAGATTTCGGTATCGAGACGGTCGGTCACTTCGGTAACATCGATCAGCGCGGGCGAAAGAAAGGGGCGATTGTCAATCGGCCGATCAAGGTGGCG
>Ga0209067_10001073_pt1 | contig 17148 bp, 17 predicted proteins | sample ColStrG_CSR_2013_FD_187199 | JGI IMG/M metagenome (GOLD analysis project Ga0209067, IMG submission 187199) | Freshwater sediment microbial communities in response to fracking from Pennsylvania, USA - Cold Stream Run_MetaG_CSR_2013 (SPAdes)... | ecosystem: Environmental > Aquatic > Freshwater >...
GTCCCAGATCGATCAAAGTTTCGTCTTTGATCAATATTTTATTATTGGTGCCGGCCGAATAGTTAACATACCGAGTCCCAATTTCGGCGATGATAGGGGCGGCATGGGCGGCATCTAGACCAAAAGCGCCAGGGTTTGCTGTCAGTGCCCCAGCTAAGCCGGCCATTACTTGATTATATCCTCCAAATGCAGAGGCGCCCATCAGCTGGGTCGCTGTTGCCTGATCTAATGGGATAGGGTTGTAGGCTATCGTCAGAAAAAATGGAATGGTGGTCACATATGGAATTGTCGAAACTACCCCTTGTGCAGAAGAATTTGTCATGAGTGCCCCGATCGCGTTTTGATAGTAGGTCGCAAAGCTTCCTTGATCTGTAATCGGTATACTTCCATCGCCACCGGTAGAAGCGTAACCCAGCACATCATTATTACCTAAATCAAAGGTGAAGAAGGTAGGTTGAGTGGCAAGTGCATCGCCGATAATAGTGGACCCCGTAGTACCGTTTGTGCTTGGGTTTGATGCAAACCGTGCATAATATGGATTGTAGGCAGGGTTGCCTACCGCCGGCCCACCCGTTGCTGGGATTAGGCACTGTACTAATAAAATGCCAGGGACTCCAAAGTTATTCAGCTTTGATTTGTCCCCGGTATAGGCTCCAATCAAGTCAGCATTATTGTATGGCGCAGGCACGCCTGGTGCTCCTGCCGGAGTTGGAACAGCATCCGCTTGAACGCCGTCCTTTGCAAACAAAACTAACCGTCCTAAAATAATTCCGTGAACAGGGTCGGAGTAGGAGGAGTTATAACCGTTAACAGAATTGATATCAGGCTGATTGAATGTCAGGGTTGTGCCCTGAGCAATTGAAAATTGCTTTGAGAGAATTAACGGGAAGGAGTTATTTTGACCCTCCGTGAACAATGCTCCTGCCTGAAATCCAGCAGTCAATGAATTTCCAATGGAAACATATTTACTGAAATCAGCACTCCCTTTGCCACCTTTTGGCGGTGGCGGAGTGACCACGGTTGGCTCTTTTAAAATAATTACGTCTTGCTTACAAGAAACAATTACGGTTGCTAACAGGACGGTAGCAAAAAGGGATTTTATATGGATTGTTTTCATAATTGTCATCAGGATTATTTCAAGAATTCATCAAATGTGATTGATACATAATACATCTGGCCGATAAAAGGTGAGCCAAAGTTGGTGCGGTAATCGTTGCCACCCAGGTTGGTGCCGCCAATTTTGAATACTGATTTCATTGATGAAACCTTGTAGCTTAATTGCGCATCCAGCACGCCATATGCAGGAATGTTTGCTACTCCGTAAGAGGATTCCCATAAGAACGAATCCTGATACCGGAAGTTAACATTAACGCCAAGGTTCTTGGCGATTTTTCGGTTTCCTAGCCCCACACTGTAACGATTTTGAGGTGTGTTAAAATTCGCCTGAAAGTCAGGGGAGGTTTGGCCTGAGAAAGTAGCATAATTATAATTTCCCGTCAGCACAAAGCTTTTCGGAAGATGATAGGTTAAGCCCAAACCCACACCCTGAGAAGTAAGTGTGTATGGCGAATTGGTGTACGGATACCACAGTGATCCTGCTGCAATCGTTGCACCTTGGTGAGTGGTTGGCGTCTTGCTCACGACATATTGTTCGCCTAAAAAGTCAGTGTAAGACGAATAGTAGTAATTTAAATCAATTAACAATTTAGTCGCAATGACACCTTTGTAACCAATTTCATACGACCATAGCTGTTCGGGTTTTACGTAAGACACATTGGCGGTTTGAAGTAGGCTTGCGTTTCCTCCGGTAGTGGAGCCATCAGCATTTATGGTGCCCCCACTTTGTTTGAAATCAGCTACGGAAGTTTGTGTATAGGCGCCGCCATTGTAAATCCCATATCGCGAAGCATTTGAAGGTACACCACCCAATAAAATACCGGTTGGGTTATTGAAGTAAATGTATTGTGCTTGCGTATCAGGATTCCGGAAGCCGGTCTGGAAACTCGCTCTAAAGCTGTTTTGCTGATCCACCGAGTATACCGCCGACACTCTGGGGGTGACGTGGGCATCAAAGTTGTCGCTCTTATCAATGCGCAGGGAAGCGGTGACTTTTAATTTTTCCGCTATCGTCTTAGCAATTTGGGCGTAAGCACCATATTGATTTATAAAAATTCTTTTTGGATTGTTGGCATCCACGGGCGCTTCATCAAAAATGGTGGCGTTTGAAAATAGGCTGTACTGTCTGAAATTTCCACCAGCAATAACTTCGGCCCATTTGATTTTATTAAAATTATAGTATACCTCGGCATGCCATAATTTTGAGTTATCATAGAACGATGCACCGGGAGGGTTTTTTTGAAAGAAATTACTTCTAACGGTATTGATGGCACTTTGTGTGGCAATAGTGATGTTGCCATTCGCATCATAAATGTTCCGGTCGGCGTAAGCACGTGCTGCTGCATGGGCGGCCGCCACATTTCCGGCCGCCACACCGGGCGTGTAACCTTGTAGCGTGAGCACATAGGTCTGGGCATACTCGGGAGCCCACTGCGTTGCCGTTGGACTCATTGCTTCATTGGTGTATGCCCCCAGCGCATCCATGTTGTACGATTTACCGGCATCCGTTGCCGAAAGGTACCCACGAACGAAAAAGTTGTCTCCTTTTAGTTCAAGTTTATAAAATTGCTGGTTGAAATCGCGCAAGGCGTATTTTGCTTGCCCTTGGTAAAGACTATTCCCACCACCATACCGGTAGGCTCCAATTAATTCCACTTTGTCATTGATGCGATAATGCAGCGCTGCATCGCCTTTAATAGTTGTGGCATCTCGGTTATCCAGAAGTACGCTTTCCTTAAAGCCAGTTCGGGCTAAATTAAGGGTGCCGAAAGGACCGCCAATGGGAACATCGAAATTGGCTTCGTCACCATATTTATTTAGTCCGTCGAAATTTGGACTGCTGCTCAGATCAGTTGTGGAATTTGGATTTTTCCTGTCAGTCTTATAATCATTGGCAGTCCAGTCGGTGGCCTTCATGTAGGAAAAGTTCAATTTGAAAGCCAGCTTGTCATTGAATGCTTTTGCATAGCGAATGCTATACATCCCGTAAGGATTTGATCCTCCGGCGTTAGAATTCGTAATACCTTGCTTTACTTGGGCACTCAACCCCTGGTACTCAAATGGGCTTTTGCTTTTCATGATCATGATTCCATTGAAAGCATTGGGACCATACAGGGCTGATGCCGCCCCGGGTATCAACTCGAGACTTTCGGCATCGAGCTCGCCAAGGCCCATGATCGACCCCGTTGGAAAATTGAGCAATGGTGCTTGGGTATCCATACCATCCACCCATTGCACAAAGCGGGTATTGCTAATGGTGGCGAATCCTCTTGTATTCACAGCTGTAAAATTCAAACTGCCATTGTTTACCTGAACTCCTTTCATGTTTGCCAAGGCATCATAAAAGTCAGGCGTGGCCGATTGTTTAATCGCGATGATGTCTAACTTCTCGATGGTAACGGGCGACTTTAGGATATTTTCCTCCACTCGTGAGGCGGACACTACCACCTCTTGACCCAAGAGTGATTCTTCACTCATCGTCAAATCCAATGTCGTGTTTGCGTCTGTCACTTCCTTTTCCTCGGTGTGAAAGCCGATGAAAGAAAACGTTAAGGTGAAAGGAGGAGCCTGGTTTACCTTGAGGGTGTACTTTCCATTGGTGTCCGTAATGGTACCCACCACTTTGCCTTTGACAACGATATTAACCCCCGCAAGTGTTTCCTGCGTGCCTCCATCTTTTACCGTACCAGAAATAACCGTTTGAGCGAGAAGTTGTGCCGACCCTGCAAGCAAAAATAGGGGCAAAAGCATTTTCATGTAGAATTTATTCATAGAGTTAGAATTGATTTAGTAACCTAAATCTACAAGAAAATGATCTAAAACAAACGATTGAAGTCTACTTTTTAAGTAAATCAGCCATCGTGTTACTCCCCCTTTTGGACTTGGACGGCGAGGCGTTCGCACAACGCGTTGATCTCGCCAGACATTTTTTCGTCACCCGTTGAAGTGAGTACACTTTGAGCTAAACCGCCCAGACAATCAATATAAAAACGCTTCATTTCATTCACGGGCATCTCTTTGGTCCACAGGTCGATACGCAGCGTATTTTTTTGTTGGTGATCCCAAAGTGACAAGCTGATCGCCTTCGATTCGGAAAAACCGACTTCCGGCTTATCGGTGGCATCCCAAAGTATTTTCTCTGGAATGTTATTTTGATCTAATTCTATTTTAAAATGGATTTCAGATTTTTTCATTCTCCGCTTCTGTTTTTCTTTTCGATAACCTTTTTTAAAACCTTAATATCATTGTTGTCAAGGCAAGCTTTTTCCTTACGGTGTGCGACTCTTGGTTCCCAACGAATTGCGATTGCGAAATCAAATTTTCATTTCCGGAATTTCACCTTCGACGAGCAGTTTGCCTTGGGTAGCATTCTTAATTTGATCAACGGTAACACCAGGGGCTCGTTCTAGTAGTCGGAACCCAATTCCTGGCAGTACATCAAGCACCGCCATGTCGCTAACAATTCTTTTTACACAACGAAGACCGGTAATTGGCAACGTGCATTTTTTTAGGAGTTTGGACGCACCTTCTTTGCTGCAGTGTTGCATCGCCACAATGATATTTCTTGCCGATGCCACCAAGTCCATTGCACCCCCCATTCCTTTCACCATCTTGCCGGGGACTTTCCAATTGGCAATATCGCCATCTTCAGAAACCTCCATCGCCCCTAAAATGGTGAGATCCACTTTTCCACTTCGAATCATTCCAAAACTAGTAGCGGAAGAAAATAGTGCGCTGCCAGGCATCATCGTAATGGTTTGTTTTCCGGCGTTGATCAAATCAGGATCCACTTCATTTTCTTTTGGAAAGGGACCGATACCCAATAACCCATTTTCTGATTGAAGGATCACGTTGATATGAGAAGGAATATAATTGGCAACTAGTGTAGGAATGCCAATCCCTAAATTGATATACATACCATCCTTTACTTCTTGAGCGATTCGCTTGGCGATTCCGACTTTGTCCAGCATACTATTTCGTTATTGTTCTCTGTTCAATTCTTTTCTCATAATCTTTTCCTTGAAATATGCGATGAACAAAAATCCCAGGTGTGTGAATTTGATTCGGATCCAACTGCCCAACGGGCACAAGTTCTTCCACCTCGGCAATGGTAATGGTTCCGGCCGTTGCCATCAGCGGATTAAAGTTCCGGGCTGTGCCACGATAAACTAAATTTCCGCTAGTGTCTCCTCGCCAGGCTTTAACTAAAGAAAAATCAGCCCTGAGCCAATTCTCCATGAGATACGTTTTACCCTCGAAGTCACGCGTCTCTTTTCCGTCGGCCACTTCCGTACCGACGCCGGCCGGCGTAAAGAAGGCCGGAATGCCCGCACCACCGGCGCGAACCCGTTCTGCCAGCGTTCCTTGTGGTATCAATTCCACCTCCAACTCGCCGCTTAATAGCTGCCTTTCAAACTCCGCATTTTCACCGACATAGGATGAAATCATTTTTTTTACTTGCCTTGTCTTCAACAGTAATCCGATGCCAAAATCGTCAACACCGGCATTGTTTGAAATACAGGTCAGGTCTTTTACCTTTTTTCTTAACAGTGCAGCGATACAATTTTCAGGGATACCGCACAATCCAAAGCCGCCCAGCATCAATGTGGCCTTGTCTGGAATATCCCGTACCGCATCATCGGCATCCTTTACTCTTTTGTCAATCATACGTTTGCAAAAGTAATGGTTTCTAAAATCTTTAGGGCCTCTTCTTTGTCTCTACCAAGCTGTTGTTTTAATCCGTCCAGCGAGTCAAATTTTTTATCACCTCGTAAGAATTGATGAAAATAAATCGTAAGCTGATCCCCGTAAATATCTTTATCAAAATGAAAGATATTGACTTCGATTACCCGCCGTGTACCGTGGACCGTAGGACGAGGACCGATATATAACATCCCCTTGAATATTCTGCCCTCGAATCTAACGGTGACCGCATAGATTCCATCCGCTGGGATAAGTTTATGCCGTGAATCAACTTCAAGGTTAGCGGTCGGATAGCCCAGCTGCCGACCCAACTTGTCCCCTTGAACCACTTGCCCGGTCAGCGTATAGGGTCGGCCTAGGAGGTGGGTGGCCGTTTCAATATCTGATTTTTCCAGTGCTTGCCTGATTTTAGAAGAACTTACACTAATGTGATCAACGTCCTGCCTTGGAATTTCTTCCACGTCAAACCCGTAGTCAGCGGCGTTTAATTTAAGCTGTTCAAAGCTTCCTTCTCGATTGTGACCAAACCGGTGATCATATCCGATCACTAATTTTTTTGTTCCGATGGTTTCAACGAGAATTTTTTGAATGAAATCAAGAGAGCTAATATGGGAGAACTCTTTTGTAAATTCAATTCTCAACAAGTGCTGAATGCCTTCCGCCTTAAGTAAGGCCGCCTTCTCTTCAAATGTATTGAGCAGTTTCAATGAATGGTTCTCTGGATGGAGTACCATTTGAGGATGAGGCCAAAAGGTAATGACCACGGTTTCACCATTATTCTTTGATGCTATTTCCTTCAGCCGATGTAAAATTTTTTGATGGCCGACATGGACACCGTCAAAAGTGCCGCTGGTAACCACCGCAGCTGGTAATCGGCTAAAATCTTCTAGGCTGTGGTAAATTTTCATTAGCAGATAAACACGCAAACTTACTCTGGAACTTGGTCTAATGATAGGGCATCACCTAATTTGAATTCGCCAATCCTGGTGCGGCAAAGTGCTGAAAGATAGGCCACCGTTCCCAAGGCTTGCCCAAAATCTCTTGCAAGACTGCGGATGTAAGTTCCTTTTGAGCACACGACTCTAAATTCAACGATTGGCTTTTCGATGTTGGTGATTTCAAATTCTTTAATATGGACTTCCCGTGCTTTCAGCTCGGGTTCCTTTCCTTTTCGAGCCATGGCATAGGCTCGTTTTCCATTAACCCGTATCGCCGAGTGGATGGGAGGGATCTGTTGAATAGCGCCTAAAAACTTTGACGTGGCCGACAAAATCGCTTCATTGTTGATAGATGAGATATCGCGCGTTTCACTTATTTCGGTTTCAAGATCAAATGACGGAGTGGTTTGGCCAAGCACAAATTTTCCGGTGTATTCTTTTTCCTGTGCCTGAAACCCATCAATGCGTTTTGTCATTTTACCAGTACAAATAATTAATAATCCTGTGGCTAACGGGTCCAGCGTACCCGCATGGCCGATTCTTTTGATCTTTAATTTGTACCGAAGTTTGTTGACAACATCGAAGGATGTCCATCCCAAGGGCTTATTAATAAGCAGCATTCGTTCTGCAACGGATTCCATTAAAATACCGAAAGGTTGACCCCGGAATAAAGCAAGAAGAGGATAACGGCGCCGAGCACAATTCTATAATAGCCGAATAACTTGAACCCATGCTTCGACACGGTATAGATAAGCCATTTAATGGATAGCAAGGCAACGATAAATGCGATGGCATTTCCGAGGATTAAAATGAAAGCCTCATTCGCAGAAAAACCGTTTCCGGCCTTATAATATTTCAGAAGTTTGTAGGCCGTGGCGGCGAACATCGTGGGCACGGCAAGGAAAAATGAAAATTCAGCAGCTGACTTTTTGTTGAGCTTTTGAGTAAGTCCTCCAATAATAGTAGCGGCAGACCGCGACACTCCTGGAATCATAGCAAGGCATTGAAACAGACCAATTTTTATGGCAGAACCATTGGACGGCTCCTGTTGCCCTTCGCTGTCGTCTTTAAAAAATTTATCAATAAAGAGAAAAACAATTCCGCCCAGGACCAACATAATTGCCACCACCTCCACGCGCTCCAGCAACTGATCGATGTAATCATTCAGCAAAAAACCAATCACGGCAGCCGGAATAAATGCGAGCCCTAGTTTTAAATAGAAGTTTATCGTTTGAAAAAACCTTTTCCAATACAAGACCACGACGGAAGCAATGGCTCCTAATTGGATTGCCACGGTATAGGTTTTCACAAATGGATCCGCCGCGATTCCAAGCCAGGAGGATACAATAATCATATGACCGGTGGAAGATACTGGGAGGAACTCAGTAAGCCCTTCTACAACGGCCAGCGCGATGGCCTCAAAAACCGACATTATTTACTTTCTTTTTCTGGTGTGAGCAAGATCGCAAAGATCTCGATAGCAAAACCAATGAGCACCACGATGGGCCCAAAGGTAAGCCCTAAAAAACCAAATCCATGGGGATCTTTGTCGAGTGTCATAATGGTGAAACCAACAACGAGAGTAATGACTCCGATGATCATCCACTGATAATTTTTTTTATTGAAAGGAAGCTTATTCATTTGATTTAATATAGTTCGTCCAAGGATAATTTTAGGTATTTGTTTACGGCACGGTAAGAACTGATAACGGCCACTAAGATACCAAGGGCTAATAGTGAGGCCATAAGTAAAAGCAATCGATCGTTGTTTTGAATCAGTTTCAGCTCAATGATTCTCTTGGTGGCCAAAGAGAGTAAGCCTGCAAGAAAGACGCAGGCTATAATCCCAGACAATAAGCCATGGAGCGAGGCCCGCCATAAAAAAGGCCCTTGAATAAACCATCGCTTAGCGCCCACTAATTGCATGCTGCGTATAAGAAAACGTTGAGAAAATAGGGCAAGGCGCAGCGTGTTGTTGATCAGGAGCACGACAATAAGCAGGAGCACGGCCACCAAACCCATCATGGCTAACCCTATTTGAGTAATATTATGATTGATTGATTCGATAACATTTTCAACATAATATACTTGAAATACACCCGGCATTTTTTCAAGTTCATTTTTTATTTTAGCCAGGCTTTGTTTGCTTTGGAATGACTCCTCAATACGAAGCAGGTAAGCGTCATGGAGCGGGTTTTCCCCCAAAAATGTTTTAAAATTTTCACCCGTCTCTTTGATAAACTGTTGGGCTGCCTCTTCTTTAGAAATGTATTGAATTGGATTTTTAACTTGCTTTGGAAGAAAATGTTCAGCCGCCAATTGTTTTTCTATTTTTGACCGTTCTTCATCGGTCAATTGGCTTTTGAGATAAACCTGAATTTTGATATTTTCCTTTACTGCTTTTTCGAGTTCCTTCGAATAAATGACCAGCGCGCCAAAAACCCCAATGGCGAAAAGAGCCAGGGTAATACTAGCCACCACACTTAGGGATGGGTAACTGCCAAGTTTTTTCTTTCTGGTGGAATATTTAACCTCTGCCATTCGAGGCAAAGATAGCAGATTGAAACCTAAAAAATAAACCCGTCGATGGTCATCAAAGTCGTGGTTTTATCGTCCCCGGTATTCTTTGAGTCTTTTTACCAGTTCGGAATCCTGGATGGTAGTCAATGGAGCAATCGAAGATTGTTTTTCGTTTAACAGGTAAAAGTTATCCTTATAGTATAAGAAGATGGAATGGGTATCGCCATTGACTTCGATTATTTCATACAATCCGTTATCAAATATTCCGTAGAGAATAAGTTTGCCCTGATTGAACTGGTAATGGAAGGTGTACTTTGTGCTTGCACTGTTAATCTCAACGCCAATGCGGGATGTGACAATGATCGATTGCGGTTGTAGGAGCTTTTTCTGATCGCGTGAGGGTTCTTTTACCAGTTCATCGGTCGGATCAATGACTTGGATCCTTGGCTGTATTGATTTTTGATTCTTAGCTGGCGCGTACTTCTTGATTCCCTTCGGTTCTGAACTAGCGGGTAGGGCCTTATCATCTTTAGGTCCAGCAGCGGCAGCTTCTGGTTTGGTACTATGCTGAATTGCCGGCACTTTATTTTCAAGATTTTCTACTGGAGATTTGGCTGTCTCTTTTTTCCACGGTTTAAAATAGAGCAATGTTCCCGTAAGGATTGTGCCAACAGCAACGGCTCCCGTGATGATTTTGATGGCGGAAATGCCGGCTTGTAGGGCACCTGCCCCAGGAACGGGCACCTGGCTGAGCATCCCCTTCAGTTCTGCTATTCTCGCCTTTTTAATTCCTTCAATTATTTGCTTCTGAAGAGCAACATCGTTTTGTAAAGAAATATCCGTTTGCAGGTGCAATTCAAAGGCTTCCTTTTCCGGGCCATGAAGTTGCCCGGCCACATACTTTTCTATTAATTCAAAATTTTCCATCCGTTAATCTAAAAAATCCTGCTCGGTATATTGAGCCTTCACTAATTCGTCTAGTTTTTGTTTACACTTATATTTCTTTGTCTTTGCTGTATCGGTATTAGCAAATCCCAGTTTATCAGCAATCTCCTGCATTGACATCTCATCAAAATAATAGTACATCAATACTTTACGGCACGTTTCACCTAATTGTTCCATGCACCGGGCAATTATTTTCTCCCGCTCCGGCTTGTCGACGTCAATGGAGTCAGGAGAATCTCTTTCTTCATTGGACAAACGCTTCTTTCGGTCAAGTTCTTTTCTCCACAGATTTTGACAAATACTGTAGATATAAGTACTCATTTTTGAGGTCAATACCAATTTTCCAGAACGGGCCTTTTGCCAAAAAACGACTAACGCATCCTGGTAAACGTCACGTGCCTCGTCCTCGGTTCCGCTATTGGTAATAACCAATTTGGTCATCATCCGATAGTACTTTTTGTAGACAATCTCAAGGGCCTTTTCGTCACCTTTTTGAATGCGATCAAAGATCTCAACCTCGTCTAACTGCGAACCTATTTTGAATACTCTAAGTGCCACGGTTGGTAACCTTGTATTAATGTTGAGATGTAAGATTACTAGATAAAATCAATTTTTCTAACGGCAAACCGCCTACTGTTTACATGTCTGGGTACCGGAAAAGGGTCCCCAGTAACCTCTTACCACCAATTCTTTTCTTTTCCGCCAAGTTTTGCAACGTTACCATTTTCATGGACAAGATGAGTCCCCCCGTAAATTCTTCGTTCTTCGTCATCAGTTCTGTTAGTATGTCCACGCCAATCAACTTTTGCAACGCTTTTATCTTAAGCGAAATAACTATCAGTCGTCCACAATTTTAAGTCTTTTTAAGTAAAGAACTTTACATAATATTGATTGATTTTTAAGGGTTTGATCAATGAGAATTGTCCCAAATTCTCAAGGTTGCCCTCCAAAGTGTAAGCGTTAAGTAGGGTTGGTTTGCCGCAGGAGAAATTTTTGGGATCCTTGTTTCTGCGGATCCATCGACCTTGGCGCCACTCAACTTCCATGACATCTTCGATGCGATCGGCTTTGTGATGATATGCCGCGACGGCTTCATCCCGGGTCAGTACTTTTTCAACTCCCCTGAATTTCGAAATTGTTCCCTTCACTTTTGAAAGATCGTCCGGATGGTCATGACACGCTAAGCCTAATCATAGGTATTTTCCGATGTTGCCATCTATTTATGAGGAAGAAAAAATTATGTACCAAGGACTTATTTCCCGAACAAACCGTTTTCTAAAATGGTCCAGGTGCCGTCATTTAGCTAGGCCAGTATCATTGTAAAATAGATGAACCGATTAAACTGAGAATTGCTTTTTTAGTGCCAGCCAAAGTTTTTTTCTAGCCTCTTCATGGTTGGAAAGATGGTAAAGACTTTCTGATGCAACGATCTTCACGCCATTGGCATCGATGGCTTCATAAAGCGGAATGCCTTTTACCAGTTTTCCAAAATAGATAATATGGTCGGGTTTAGGGTTAGGGGCGGAGAGATCAAAAGTGCCCTGGTAGGTGATGGTTACGGAGTTAAGCGATTGTTTGATGGCCGTTAAAATCTTTTCAAGAAGAGTTTTTTCGGCTGCTGTTATGGTATCCCACGGTTGATCGATAATAATGGTGGGGGCAGGAGCGACCACCATCAATCCTTCCGGAAAAAGAAAATCAAGCAGAACAGGGTTTATTTCCATCTATCTACTCCTGTTTAATATCAAACAAGGATTTTAACTCATGGGCTTCATGGGCCTTCATGCGGCCCGACAAGATCAGTCGCAACTGCCTTCTCCGAAGAGCGCCGTTGTAGAGTTCTATTTCTTCTTCTGTTTCAGGAACCACTTCTGGTACTTCCACCGGGTTGCCATCTTTATCAACGGCAACAAAGGTAAAATAGGCGGAGTTGCTGGATACTTTTTTTCCTTCCGGAATGTTTTCCGCATCAACATCGATTCTGATTTCAACGGAAGAATTAAACGCCCTGGTGACTCGGGCCCGCAAGGTGACCACGTTACCTAACTGAATGGGTGACCGAAATGAAATGTTGTCCACGGAGGCTGTCACAACAATACTGTTACAATGTTTCTGACCGGCAATGGCCGAAACAATATCCATCCAGTGCATCAGGCGGCCACCCATGAGTTTATTAAGCGTATTGGTGTCGTTGGGAAGCACGAGCTCCGTCATGCTTACGTAGGATTCACGGGGTGATTTTTTTTTTCGGGACATAGTTACGATGTGAGAAATAGTGGTCTACAAAAATCACAAAAAAAGAAATATACTAATGACCTTTTTAGCGGCCACTAAGCAATCTCCATGCTTTTCTTCTTGGCAAAATGATCCCACACTAAACTGCTTGCCCCCAGGATTGGTGCGGCTTGATTTTGTAAAGCGGAAGGGAGTACTTTTACTTTTCCACGGAAGAGTGGCATCAAGTTGGCTTCCATATGCCGGATCGTCGGCTTGAAGATCAACTCACCCGCCTGCGACAGTCCGCCAAATAAAAATATGGCTTCTGGGTCGGTATGGACGACCGTCTCCGCTAACTTCATACCTAGAATTCGACCTGTATATTCAAAAGCTTCTTTCGCCACGATATCGCCGCGATGGGCTGCTTCGGTGATCATTTTAGTGTTCAAGTTATCGAAACTAATTCCACGTAATTCGCTGGGCTCCAAGTGATCGGCCAATAATTTATACACGGTACGTTTTATTCCCGTAGCCGATACATAGGTTTCCAGACAGCCGCGCTTGCCGCAGTTACAATAGCGACCGGTTGGATTAACGGAGGTGTGACCCAACTCACCGGCGATTCCATGATGCCCGTTGAGCAGCACGCCGCCGCAAACAAATCCGGAGCCCAGGCCCGTGCCCAAGGTGACCACGACAAAATCTTTCATGTTCTTGGCATTGCCATAAATCATTTCGCCTACCGCAGCGGCATTGGCATCATTGGTCAGAATGCAGGGAACATTAAATTCACTGGTAAACATTTTTGACAAGGGCAGAATGCCTTTCCATCGGAGATTCGTGGCGTGTTCAATATTGCCGGTATAGTAATTTCCGTTGGCCGCGCCAATGCCAATTCCGGCGATACCCGAATTGGGAGGAAGGCTTTTCAAGCTTTCGCGCAATGCCATCGCCATGCCGTCAAAGAAATCCTGAAAATGCTCGTAACCCGTAGTCTGAATATTTCCTTGATGGATCACATTTCCTTCCCGGTCAACAATTCCAAATTTTGTATTTGTGCCGCCAATGTCGATACCTACCGTAAGGTCGTTCATTCGTTTGATTTTTAAATGGAAAGAATTTTTGCGATCCTCAACGATTCGGTGTCTATTTCATGTCGGCTATTAATAATGGTTTCAAAACCATTGTAGACGATTTTGTTATTTTGAATGCCAACCATCGAACTGTGGTTTCCTTGAATCAAACCTTCCACTGCTCCAACGCCCATTTTGCTGGCTAAAACACGATCAAAATAAGTGGGTGTTCCACCCCGCTGTAAATGGCCCAGAATGGTCACTTTAATGTCAAAGTAATTGTTTCGCTCGGAGAATTTTTTTGCCAGTTCCAGTGCCCCGCCAATTTTTGAACCTTCCGCGACGACGACCAGACTGGATTTCTTATTGGTTTTTCCACCCTCATCAAGTTTGGCAAAAAGTTCATCAAGGGTCATATGCTCCTCCGGAATGATGGTGGCCACCGCGCCGCCTGCAATACCGCAATTAATGGCAATGTAGCCGGAATTGCGACCCATCACTTCAATAAAAAACAGGCGATTATGGGAAATGGCAGTATCCCGGATTTTGTCAATGGCCTCAACGGCCGTGTTAGTGGCCGTGTCAAATCCGATCGTATAATCGGTGCCGGCTAAATCGTTATCAATAGTGCCTGGAATACAGATCGAAGGAACACCAAACTCCTCATAGAAAACATGTAGTCCAGTAAATGTACCGTCTCCTCCAATCGCCACCAAGGAGTCAATGCCGTTCTTATGTAAGTTGTCGAACGCCTTTTTTCTTCCCTCTTTGGTTCGAAATTCCTGGCTGCGGGCAGACTTGAGAATTGTTCCTCCACGCTGAATTATATTGCCTACCGACCGAGCCCCCAGCTTAACGATTTCCCCTGCGATCATGCCTTCATACCCTTGCGTGATACCAAAGACTTCCTTCTTATAGAATATAGCCGTTCTGACCACCGCGCGGATGGCTGCGTTCATACCGGGGGCATCACCACCGGAAGTGAACACGCCAATTTTCGAGATTTGAGGTTTCATTTAATGCAGAAAGAAGGTCAAAAATAGGGGTTCGCCTTTACTGAACAAGCCTTGTTTGTTTTATTAGAGGTGCCTTACGATTTCAATCGTTTGAAATAGTTGATTAATCCATTAGTGGATGAATCGTGGGTTGTAATTTCTTGCGTGGAGGCAAGTTCGGGTAGTATTTTCTTGGCTAAGACCTTTCCAAGTTCAACACCCCATTGATCAAAACTAAAGATGTTCCAGATGACTCCCTGAACAAATATCTTATGTTCATACATGGCAATCAAGCTACCCAGGGTGCGGGGTGTTAGTTTTTTAAATAAGATGGAATTAGTTGGTTTGTTCCCCGTGAAAACACGGAATGGTGACTGGTACTCCATTTCATCGCTCGACATTCCACTCCCCTTTAATTCTTGCTGAACCTCCTGGAGGGTTTTGCCCATCATCAGCGCTTCGGTTTGTGCAAAAAAATTAGATAACAATTTTTGATGGTGGTCTCCGACTGGATTTTGACTAATGGCAGGGGCAATAAAATCACAGGGGATAATTTTTGTCCCCTGATGGATCAACTGATAAAAGGCGTGTTGTCCGTTAGTACCCGGTTCGCCCCAGATAACCGGTCCGGTGTTATAGAGCACGGGGTTCCCTGACCGGTCAACAGACTTGCCGTTACTCTCCATATTTCCTTGCTGAAAGTAGGCAGCAAAACGATGAAGGTATTGGTCGTAAGGCAAGATCGCCTCGCTGGAAGCATCAAAGAAGTTTACATACCAGATGCCAATCAAGGCCAAAATTACGGGAATATTTTTTTCAAATGGTTCATGCTTAAAATGATTGTCCATAGCATGGGCTCCTTCGAGCATTTGAACAAAATTTTCAAAGCCCATAGTACAGACAATGGATAAGCCGATGGAAGACCATAGCGAATAGCGGCCCCCGACCCAATCCCAGAATACAAACATATTTTCAGGAGCGATTCCAAATTCCGTTACCGCTTTGGTGTTTGTCGAAACGGCCACAAAATGTTTGGCAACATCCCCTTTGCCGTCTGATTTTTCGAGAAACCATTTCTTGGCCGACTCTGCATTGGTCATTGTTTCCTGCGTCGTAAATGTTTTGGACGCGATGATGAATAGGGTGGTTGCGGGATCCAGATGTTTTACCGTTTCGCTCAGGTGGGTGCCGTCCACATTCGATACAAAATGGGGGCGAATTGCACCCTGGTAGGGCTTAAGCGCTTCCGTTACCATCAGTGGCCCCAGATCGGAGCCCCCGATGCCGATATTAACGATATCGGTAATGGCCTGATTCGTATACCCTCTCCAATCCCCACTTCGGAGTTGATTGGAAAAGTTCTTCATCTGTTCCAAGACGATGTTGATTTCGGGCATGACGTCTTTGCCATCCACCAAAACGGGTGTATTGGAGCGATTGCGCAGGGCCGTATGAAGTACGGCGCGATGCTCGGTTTGATTGATGGGCACCCCATCAAACATGGCTTTGATGGCTTCCGGCAACTCGGTCTGGTCAGCCAATTCAACTAGCAAATCCAGCACTCCCTGGTTGATGATATTCTTTGAATAGTCAACCAGTATATCTTCAAACTGTAAATTGTATTTTTGAAATCGTTGAGGGTCTTCCTGAAATAATTCACGCATATGCACTGCTTGAAGATTCATGAACAAGGCCGTGAGCTTTTGCCACGCAGGGGTCTCTGCAGGATTGATGGTTGATAGCATGTATTTATTAAAAGGCGAAAATTAGAGCAACAGAATGGCCAACGCAAATTTATCCGCCAACAACTTTCCTTAAGTTTTCCACAAGACCGTCCCATAAGTCCTGCAGTTCCCCCATATCATCAAAATCGGAATAGTCGCTTACTTTCAAAAAAGTGGTTTGCGTGAATTCATTCACCTCCAGGCGCAATTCAAAATAAGAGGGGTCTTTTTCATCGGTTTTGGATTCGGGCAGGTATTCAAAGCGCGCAAAGTGATTGGTGCGATGGGCCGCCAGGGTAGCTTTATGATGCTCATTGTCCCAAACGAACGTGAAAACTTTTTCAGGGCTTATGGTCACGTTATCGGCAAACCATTCGGCCAGTCCGCTTGCAGTCTGGATGTAGGGATAGAGCATTTTTAAGGATGCATGAATCTCGTAATCGCAGGTGAATAAATTTTTGGTTGCCGTAGCCATACAACTTCTCTGTTTCGTTTATAATTTATAACGATTTTTCGTTAACGACAAATTATTCTTTAGATGATAAATAATAGATAGTTGAATCGATCAAAAGTTTGTATGTTTGCGCCTCTTTTTTCCAGCTCCCGATAATTTAGGGAGCGAGCAGCATCGGACTTCTAATCCGATTCAAAAAAATGGCGAGGTAGCTCAGCTGGTTAGAGCATCGGATTCATAACCCGAAGGTCGGCAGTTCAACTCTGCTCCTCGCTACTTAATCCTTCACAAGTTTCCTTTCTAACCTCGATTGGAAATTTCCCTTCTCTAGACCGTTATTAAATCTTTAATTTAATTTTGTTAAATTTATTCATTATCAATACTTTAGTAGTTGATACTTAATTCTTTAAACTAATTATTGATTTTGGCCATGAGAGCAATTTGGAAAGGTCACATCCAGTTT
>Ga0209067_10001074_pt1 | contig 17145 bp, 12 predicted proteins | sample ColStrG_CSR_2013_FD_187199 | JGI IMG/M metagenome (GOLD analysis project Ga0209067, IMG submission 187199) | Freshwater sediment microbial communities in response to fracking from Pennsylvania, USA - Cold Stream Run_MetaG_CSR_2013 (SPAdes)... | ecosystem: Environmental > Aquatic > Freshwater >...
AGTTTTTACTAATGTGCTTCTCATTCGGATTTGCGATCAGTGTCTGGGCGCAAGACCGGGTGGTGACAGGCAAAGTGACATCGACCGACGATGGCTCACCGTTGCCTGGTGTGAATGTTGTTTTGAAAGGAACGACTAGTGGAACGGTAACTGATGCAGACGGTGCTTATAAGCTCACTGTCCCCTCAGACGGAGGTTCTCTTGTGTTTTCTTTTATTGGCCTGCAAACATCAGAAGTTCCGATCGGAGATCGTGCCATTGTTGATGTCCAACTGGGGTTGGATGTGAAGCAACTCTCCGAAATTGTTGTTACCGGTTCTGGTGTTGCGACCTCAAAAACAAAACTTGGTATTGCCGTGGAATCCATTACGGCGGATAAGCTCCCGGCAGCTCCCACAGCGTCCATTGACCAGGCGCTTGTTGGAAAAATTGCCGGTGCGCAAATCTCCTCCATCAGCGGTAATCCAGGTGATCCAGTGCAGATATTGTTAAGAGGTATTAACACGGTTCAAGGTGGTACCAGACCCATGATTTTGGTGGACGGTGTGGAGGTTAGAGGAACGGACATCAACTCCTTGGATCTTTCCAATATTGAGCGCGTCGAAGTGGTGCAAGGTGCGGCTTCCGCCTCCATTTTCGGTGCCCAAGGTGCTAACGGTGTCATTCAGTTGTTCACCAAGAGAGGGAAGAAAGGCGGCGTTGTAATCAATTATAACACCAGCTTTTCTATCAACCAATATATCAATGTAAATAACAACTTAAGCAAAGCCAATTTGCATCCTTACTTAACGGACGGCAGTGGCAATTTGGTAGATAACGTGAATCATCAGCCAATTGCTTATGATCCTGATGGAACGCTGCCCGGCATTAGCTATGCGAACGGAGGACCAACTCGCTATGCCATTCTTAACACGCTAAATAATGCCAATCAACCCTATAACGGGAATATTAAATTTTATAATCACTTCAATCAGGTATTCCAAAACGGAAGCACACAGAACAATACAATTAGTATTTCCGGTGCCGGAGACAAATCTGATTATTCACTCTCCGTCAATGACAACAGAACGGTATCTCCGGTGTTGAAAAATGGTGAAGTGGATAGGACCAACTTAACCCTTAACCTTGGAACCGAATTAATTAAAGGGCTAAAACTCCGTTCCACTACGCAGCTTATCTACACCAAAAATACCATGGCCCCAGGCCTTGGGTCTTCGGGTGGCGTAGGTTACGGAGCAGGTAATGCACAAGGCAACGTTGGCGGGGTTTATGGCTTTTTGAATACCTCGCCCTTTTTTGACCTGACGCGCAAAGCAGATGATGGGAATTATCCTTATTACTTGATTGGTGGTGCTTTCCTGTCGGTGAATTCAGGTAACCCTTATTACGTAAAACAATATGCTACTGGGTTAGGCAACAAGGTCGATGTCGTACAAAGCCTCAACCTTAATTATATTGTAAATAAGTTCGTGGAATTGGATGTTAAATATGGTTTGAATTACCGGGATGAAAACGCCCGGTGGCTTTATGCTAACCAAAGCACGAATTTGAACTCCAACAATCAGGGATCATGGGTTGGTTATCAAAATGGTGCCGGTAACAATGGGGAGGTGGACTATTTTCACTATACCAGCACTTTCCAGAACCTGTTAAGCACCGCCTTTATCCGCACCGATTTTAAGGAAGATTTCCACCTCAACTTGCCAATTGAAACGAGCACGCAGGTTTCCTTTGACTATCGTAAGAGAAAATATACCGAGGTGGATCCTTACTCCATTGGCATTGGACTTTCACCTCCCTTCAATTTGACGGCAGGTGGTTCACCCGGTATTGCCAGAGATTATGTAGAGCCTTTTATTACTTACGGTTATTTAGTAAATCAAAAGATCAACTATGGAAATTGGGGTGGTGTAACCGGTGGTTGGAGAAGTGATTATTCATCTGCCTTTGGATCAGGCTCGCAAGCTTTTACTTTCGGACATGCTGATGGATTCTTTTCACTTTCTACCTTATGGAAGGATACCAAGCTAGAGCAAATTTTACCTTATTTTAAACTGCGCGCGGCTTGGGGTCAGGCAGGTATACAACCCGGGCCATTTGATCGTTATCCCACGCTTGCTCAAAATAACGTAGGGGCAGCTGCTTACTCCATCCAAACGCAACCTCAGAATGCCAACTTAAAAGTTGAGTTGTCGACCGAAACTGAAGTAGGTACTGATTTCACCGTCAATGCCAACGAGGGTGGTGCATGGTTTAGCAAAATCAATGGATCCTTTAGCGTCTGGTCTCGTGTTGGGTCGAATATCATTTACGGCGTCAGCCAGCCAATTTCTACGGGGGCCCCTCTTGCCTTAACCAATGCCATTGGGATGTCTTCCAACGGAACGCAGCTGTCTTTGAATATCCCGGTTTACCATTCCGGAAACTTTACCTGGGATTTTACTACCAACTGGGGTAATCAGATTTCTAAAATCACCAGCATTGCAGGTGGCTCCGATATCGTGCTCACCAGTGCAGCGGGTTCTACGTCGTTAGTGTTGCATCCAGGGGCGGTTATCGGTCAAATTAATGGTTATAAGGCTTTTACAAACTTAAATGACCCTGAGATTGCGGCTTATAATACCGCACATAATCTCACCTCGGCAGACTATACCACGGTAAATGGACGCATTGTCAACATCCATACCTACCAAATCCAATTTTCTGCAACGCAAGTTCCAATCGGAAATCCTAACCCCAAATTCAATTCTTCATTTATCAACAGCTTTGGGTACAAAAATTTCTTGACCTTTGGTTTCCAATTTGATTGGGTGAACGGTAGCCATCTGTACAACCAAACCAAAGAGTGGATGTACAGGGATGGAATTCATAGCGATTTTACCAAGCCGGTTACCATTAACGGTGAAACTGGTGCATGGACTGCTTACACTTCAAGTGCTTACTATAACTTACTTGGTAGCACCCACGGTCCAGGTAATAATGCCACCAAAGATTACTTCTGGGAGGATGCTTCATTCTGGAGGCTAAGGAACGTTTCCGTTGGGTTTGATGTGGCCAAAGTCGCTAACCTGAAATATTTCAAGAAATTTCAGGTTGTGTTCACTGGCCGGAATCTAATGACCTTCACCAAGTACACCGGTGCTGATCCTGAAATAAGTTCAGGTCAGGTTAACTCTGCCTTTGACAGGGGTGTGGATCACAGTACGATCCCTAACATTAAATCCTATCAGGTTGGTTTAAATGTCACGTTCTGATTATTTAACAATCATTTACTAACAAATGAAAGTCATTATGAAAAAATATAAATTTATTCACCTGGTCTTTTTGGGTGCCTTGGTTTTGACGCCATTCGCATGCAGTAAAGATCAGCTTCAGGTGGGCAATCCAAATCAACCCACCTTCTCGGGGAATGTGGTTGATGAGCCTGGTATTGTTGCCTTGGCACTCGGTGCTGTGTATGTCAACGGGTTTCAAAATGGAGACGGTTGGCTGGGCAACTCTTATTTTTCCATGAATTATGGATTCAGTGAACTGATGGCCGACCACGTTGGTGCGGATGCTGCCAATCAAAATATCAGCACGATGAACGTACCGGACTTGGTTACCGTGAGTGACGGCACTGTGATTCCAACGCAAGGTCGGGCGATCCCTTTGGAGAGGACCTACAACAACCGACCAGCGACAGGGGCGGGCTATAATTATGTTTATTATCAGTGGTTGAACGCCTACGCGCTCAACAATGGTTGTAATGTAATCTTGGCACAAATACCTAAAATAAAGTTCAATGGCGGCGATGCGGCTACTAAAGCAAATACCCTAAAGGCCTGGTCTTACTGGTGGAAGGGTTGGGCCTATGCAGCTGTTGGTTCTCAATATTACACTGGCCTTATTCTGGATGGCGAACAAGCAGGAGCATCCGTCACACCCCCTAATAATCATTATGTTACTCATGACGTGATCATTGCACAATCCAATAAGTTTTTAAATAAGGCGGATTCTGTTTTGACAATTATTAATACTTCGGGTAATTCGGCGGATTATAAAACCATCATGACGGGTATTATTCCCCCTCCATTTCAAACTGGTCACGGGCATTACCCTACCGTTGCTCAGTTTAAAGCGAATATCCAAACCATGCTGGCGCGTAATATTTTGGTTAACAAACTGGCCCCGGTTGGTCCTGCATTTGGAAATCCAAATCTTAGCGCAGCGATTACCAAATCAACAACTTCCACCATGACGGCAGCAGACTGGACCCAAGTGCTGGCCTATGCCAACAACGGTCTTGGTCCGGCAGATAATTGCTTTGCTGGACATTCTGCGGCGGCCAATACGGTGTTCACCACGACCGGTGGAAATGTTTCAGCCAACTCTGCGGGATCCAATAAAACAACTGTTTTTAGGGTCGGCGAGCGCCTGATGCAAAACTTTCACGGTGTTGGAGCGGATAGTGTAACTTTTGGTAAGGACAATAGAATTCAAAACTTCACTCAAAAGTACAACAGCTCAACGGCCACCATTTATAACAACGTGAATTTTGGAACGCGTTGGAGTTTGTGGAGATTTATCGCTGGATCTTCTCCAACCAAGCCGCTTCCGGTGGGAACTTACCAGTATGCAAGCTGGGCGGATGGGGTGTATGAAGTCTACATTGCCGGCAGCTATGAAGAAAATGAGTTGATGAAGGCAGAAGCAAATATCCGCTTAGGCAACGTTGCCGCTGGCATCACCAACATCAACAATGTTAGAGATTATCAGGGTTCAGGGCTTGCTCACCTGGCTGCGGGTTTAACCGCTTCTCAAGCCATGGCAGAGTTACTCATGGAAAGACAAGTTGCCCTTCTCTTCAGGGGTTTGGCATTCTATGATGCCAGAAGATGGGGATGGACTTATGATACCTCTCTTGGTGGGGGTGTTTCAGGTGTCAGCTTCCTTAAGGGTAGCACGTTATTGACGGCATCCATTAACTACAACTTCCTGGATTATTGGGATGTGCCAGCCGATGAATTTGTACTGAACCCTCCTAAGGGCGGTGATATGACTCAGGTAATTAATCCTAACTTCCAATAATAATTGACTCGGTTTGTTAAAGGGAAAGGCCTGCTGAAAAGCAGGCCTTTTTTTATGAGCCGTCTGTTGTAAAGAAAGGAAGAAAGTCGAAATGAGTTTGGAAAGTCTATTGCAGCATTTTTAACAACGTGCCTAACCTTGCCTTCAGATTTCTTCGGTCGATAATAAAATCAAGAAAGCCATGCTCCAGGACAAACTCGGCGCTTTGAAAACCTTTAGGTAAATCTTTGCCAATGGTTTCACGTATCACGCGTGGGCCAGCGAAACCAATTAACGAATCGGGTTCGGCGATATTGAAGTCACCCAGCATGGCGTAAGAGGCCGTGACTCCCCCTGTGGTGGGGTCGGTCAATAACGAGATATAGGGAATCTTCGCTTCGTCCAAAAGCGCTAGTTTTGCCGAGGTCTTTGCCATTTGCATCAGGGAAAGACCAGCTTCCATCATGCGCGCACCCCCGGAGCGTGAAATCATCAAAAAGGGAGTTCTGGTTTTCAGCGAATGATCAATTGCTCGCGCAATTTTTTCACCCACAACGGAACCCATAGAACCCCCGATAAAGGTAAAATCCATGCAAGCCACCACGATGTCCATCCCGTTCATCTTGCCATAGGCTGAACGCAACGCATCTTTCAGTTGTGTTTTGGCCTGCGATTCCTTAATTCTCTTCGGGTAGGGTTTTGTATCGACGAACTTAAGAGGATCGGCCGACTCCATGGTGGAGTCTAATTCGGTAAACTCATTATTGTCAAAGAGAATTTCAAAATATTCCTTCGATCCAATTTTTACGTGATGCTCTTCCTCCGGCACTACATAGGCATTGTTTTTCAGCTCTCGGGTATGAATTATTTTTCCACCAGGGGACTTGAACCACAAGCCATCCGGCACTTCCCGTTTTGCTTCCGTTGGGGTCAGTATTCCTTTATCTGTTCGTTTAAACCAAGGCATCCTTAGCAATTAATTTAAAAAAATAGTAAACATGGATTCTTTGATACTGGATTGTTGACACCGGACAACGTCCGGCATCTAACTTCCAGACTGGTATTATGCAATGTCAATCGTGCTATCCAAATAGACGTCCTGTATTCGGTTTAGTATTTCAACCCCTTCCTTCATCGGTCGCTGAAATGCTTTACGTCCGGAAATTAACCCCATGCCCCCCGCTCTTTTATTGATGACGGCAGTACGCACGGCATCGGCCATATCGCTGGAACCTTTACTGTCGCCTCCTGAGTTGATCAAACCAGCTCGGCCCATGTAGCAGTTGGCTACCTGATAACGGCAAAGGTCAATGGGATGATCGGAAGTCAATTCCGTATAAATGCGTTCATCTAATTTTCCATAACTGCTGCCGCCCGTATTGAGCGCTTTATAACCGCCATTATTTTCAGCTAATTTTTGTTTGATGATGTCCGCCTGGATGGTGACGCCCAAATGGTTGGCTTGTCCTGTTAAATCAGCTGAAACGTGATAATCTATTCCGTCTTTTTTGAATGCATTATTGCGTGTATAGCACCACAGGATGGTTGCCATTCCTAATGCATGAGCTTCTTCGAAGGCTTTGGATACTTCTTGTATTTGCCGGGTGGAATTGTCAGACCCAAAATAAATGGTTGCCCCAATGGCAACGGCGCCTAGGTTATAGGCATCGCGCACTGATCCGAACATGATTTGGTCCGCCTTATTGGGATAAGTAAGCAATTCGTTGTGGTTGACTTTTACAATGAAGGGGATTTTGTGAGCGTATTTTCTGGACATCAACGCCAACCCGCCAAACGTGGTGGCGACGGCATTACACCCTCCTTCGATGGCCAGCTTGACAATATTTTCGGGGTCAAAATAGATTGGGTTTTTTGCAAAGGAAGCCCCGGCACTATGCTCTATGCCCTGATCAATGGGAAGGATTGAAAGAAAACCCGAACCACCCAAACGGCCATGATCAAACAAGATTTGAAGACTTCTAATGGTTTGCGTATTGCGGTTGGACTGCATAAAAATACGGTCTACAAAATCCGGTCCGGGAAGATGAAGCTGGTCTTTGGAAATGGTTTTGCTTTTGTGGGTCAGCAATGACTCTGCATCTTTGCCGAGAAGTTCTGTGATCTTGTTGTTGGCCATATTTTGGGTTGGGTAAGGAGAACAAATATAATGCTTCGACGGTCTTTCATCAAGGACTATATAAGAACCCGGAGAAAGCAAAAAACCCATTTCAAGTGAAATGGGTTTTATTTTTATAACGGTAGAATTAAGCCACTTTTTGTGAAACAGGTGCTAATTTCTCTTTAATTCTGGCACTCTTGCCTTGACGGCCACGCATGTAGTACAATTTAGCCCTGCGCACCTTACCGGCCTTTACAAATTCGATTTTATCAATGCTTGGGCTGAGCATGGGGAAGATCCTTTCCACACCGACACCATTGGAAACCTTACGAACCGAAAAACTCTCACCATTGGTTCCTTTTCCGCGATGGTAAAGCACGACACCTTGAAATTGCTGGATACGCTCCTTATTACCTTCGCTGATCTTCACGTGTACATTAATGGTGTCCCCTGCTTTGAAACTAGGAATGGTGGCTCTTTTAGACGCCAATTCCTGCTCTACTATCTTCATTAAATCAGCCATAAAACCCTTTTTTAAAACGGACTGCAAATGTATTAGAAGATTGTTAGAAAACGAAACCTAACCAAGAATTATTTAGGGTTGATCGCTGATTTTAGCCTAATTTTGGCCTTCTTCTTTTTGTTCTTTCCAATGCTTGCTCATGCCGCCATTCATCAATTTTTGCATTATGGCCAGACAAGAGCACCTCAGGTACCCTCCATTGCTTGTATTCTGCCGGACGGGTGTAAACCGGCGGAGCCAACAAACCGTCCTGAAAGGAATCCGTCAGGGCAGAGGTTTCATCGGAAAGGACCCCAGGGAGAAGCCGGATGATCGCATCACACAGGACCGCGGCAGCCAATTCTCCACCGGAGAGGACATAATCCCCTATGCTGATTTCTCTTGTTATCAAATGCTCTCGAACACGCTCATCTACCCCCTTATAATGCCCGCAAAGCAGGATGAGATTTTTTTGGAGGCTCAATTGATTAGCCATGGACTGGGTAAGCAGTTCACCGTCCGGACTCATGTAGACGATGTCATCGTAAATCCGTTGCTCTTTCAAAGAGGAAATACAGCGATCAATCGGTTCGATCATCATCACCATACCCGCTCCGCCACCGAAAGCATAGTCGTCTGTTGTGCGGTGTTTGTTTGTTGAAAATGGCCGTAAATCATGCACCATCACCTTCACCAAACCCTTGTCTTGCGCCCTTTTTAAAATGGAGTCTGAAAAAGGGCTTTCCAAAAGCTTAGGCAGGCAGGTGATGATGTCGATGCGCATGAAACGAAGGTACGAAGTAACAGGCATGAAAAATGAGGAAGACTCATTTTCCCAGGGGGTAAATCGTACGCTGGCAACTTATTTTTTATCTACCGTAATTCGGTTCTCACGATTGGCCAATTCCCAGGCGGTATAGAAAACGGCCTTGCCCCGCTTGGCCAATAAGTCAAAATCAATTTTGCTTACTTCATCGCTTGGCTGGTGATAGTCTTCGTGGATGCCATCAAAGTAAAAAATGATGGGGACATTGTTCTTGGCGAAATTCCAATGGTCGGAGCGATAATATAAACGGTCAGGATGGTTTTGGTCATTGTAGGTGTAATCAAAATCAAGCCCCGTGTAGGTCTTATTATTACGCTCATTGATTTCGTGCAATTCGCTGGAGAGTTTATCGGAGCCAATGATGTAGACGTAGTCTGGCTTGCCATTGTGTTGCGGATCTTTCCGGCCAATCATATCGATGTTCAGGTCGGCAACCGTATTGGCCAAGGGAAACAGGGGGTGGGTGACGTAATATTCGGATCCAAACAATCCTTCTTCTTCACCTGTCACGGTCATAAATAGAATGCTTCGGCGAGGGCCGTGACCATCTTTTTTTGCCTGGACAAAGGCTTTGGCCAACTGCAGCACCGTGACCGTGCCTGATCCATCGTCATCGGCACCATTGTTTACTTTGTCTTCGCCTTCATGCAAGCCGATATGATCAAAGTGAGCAGAAATGACGATGAGTTCATCTTTCTTGTCGGTGCCTTCGAGGTAACCCAGCATATTTTCAGACTTCACCATTTTTGTATTCATCGACACCTGATAGACTATTCGGCTGGGCTTAAACTTTGCCAACGGTTTTTTAGTCGCCTCTTCGGATGCCGCTTTTACCAATTTTTCGAAAGGCATGTTAAAAATTTTGGAGGCGACAGCCTGGTTGATAATAAACATTCCTTTGTTGGGGCTGGTTGGATCGGGTTTGTTCAAACTCAGCGAGCCTTCCCCAAGAAATCCTTTAAGTTGATCGGAAAATGGCTTGAATTCTTCTGGCTTGCCGTCGGCTACCGCTAAAATCATGCGGGCACCTTTCTCGCGCGCCGTGGCAGAAGTTTTTCTCAATCCCCCGAGCGCCTTAAAAGTCAAGGCATCCGCGAGAATGACCACGGCTTTATCTTTCACGTCGAGGTAAGCAAAATCAACATCGGTACCCTTACCGGCGAAAATAGCTTCTAAGGAGATTTCACCGCCACTTTCTGACTGGCCCATGTACACAATTTCATTAAAGTTACTGTACCGATTCACTCCAGCCTTCAGATAGATGTCTCCGGGCTTGGAGGACGAAAGTTCTACCGGCATATAATGAGACCCGTTAACCGGACCCTGGAGCCCGAGTGTTTCAAAATAATTATTAATGAAGGCCGCTGCCATTTTTTGCCCTCGAGAACCCGTGTAGCGACCTTCCAGGGCATCGGAGGCGATAACAGAAAGGTTGTCCTTTAAGTCCACTGTCGTGATGAGGTTGGCATACGTTGTTGACAACGGGTTTTGTTGAGCAATGACAAACTGTGAAAGAAGAAAGGCAAATCCAAGGAGGTGTTTTTTCATAAAAATATTTGATGGTTAGGTAATGAATAGGGAACCAATCGGGTTAAATGTTATTTTTTTTAAAGGCCAATTATAATTGGAAATGGTGATTGGTGAAAGCGAAATTATACGGCCTGTGAAAGCAATTGGAGCAGTCGCAGTTGGTTTCGTGCCCGAACCAAGTTTTGATCCGGATACGTGATATGGTAATAGGTATTGCCCCTCAAAAAGTCGGCCAACATTCGCAAGGCCATGATGTAGGTCATCATCATTCCTGAAAAGGGAATTGATTTTTTTTCGGAAGGTGTAAGTAATGCTCCCATTTGAGAAAGATACCCTTCCAGAAGGGCATCGTAGATATTTTTTCGAAAAGTGACTCTTGAAATATCTTTTTCTTCTTCATTCACCGGGCTGACGAAGGTGCGAACCATGTCGCCCAAGTCATAGATAAAATAGCCAGGCATGAGCGTATCCAAATCAATGGCACAAATAGATTTTCGCGAGAGGGTATCAAATAAGATATTATTTACCTTGGTGTCATTGTGCATAATGCGTAAAACCAAACTCCCTTCATGAATCAATTGAGTGTACTGGTTCACCAAATAATGGAAAGATTTGGCTAATTCGATTTCATTCTTTGCCGTAAGACGTGTTTCTGGATAAGCATCTTGTAAGGCGTGCTCAAATTGCTCATAGCGCCATGCCAGATCGTGAAACTGATCCAACGTGGGTTTGAAAAGAGAGACGTTAACGCCGTTCAAATTTAGGGTGAGCTGCCCAAACCCCTTAGCCGCTTGGTAGGCCTCCTGCTCGGTGCTTACTTCATCAATCGTATAGGAGTTATCAATCAATGAATAAAGCCTCCAAGGGAATCCTTCTTGATCGAAAACCAAGTCGTTGCCGTGAAGATCGGGCAAAGCGTGTGGGAATAAATAATCGGGATGATTTTGCTTAAGATAGTGGAATGCAATCCGATTGTTTGAAGCAATAATTTCTGGTTTGGTAAAAACGTTTTTGTTTACCCGCTGCAGGACGAAATTTTCTTCACCCTCTACTTTATAAGTTTGATGAATATGCCCCGAACCGAGTCTGGTAATTTTTACGGGTTTAGAAATCCCGAATGCCTGAATAATTTTTTGTGGTTCATTCACGAAACTTACCAAAGTTTAGATGGATAAACTCCTTTGCGTACCAGTTCATTTATTTTTCCTGAAACAATCTCTTTATCTTCTTTATAGGTTACCCCAAACCAAGTATGGCCACCGGAGATCACTTTCACTTTGCCTTGTCCCGACTTGATCATCTCATTCACCACTAAAGGAATAAAAAATTCAGCCTTTAAATTCTGGTGATTGTTCTTCAGAAATTCATGAAACATCTTTTCTGTTAGTCCCATGATAGAAGGATGGAATCCCCAGAAGTTCATTGAGGTTGGTGTTTCGGGATCCATGATGAGGTCTCCCTGTTTCTCTTTCGATATAATTTTCCCGCCTTCTTTTACGATCGTGGTGCGTTCCACTACACTTTTTAGATAGCCATCGGCATCTTGTTCTCCACAACCTCGGGAAACGCTTCCGTGATCAGACAAAACATTTTTTAGGGTATAACCCACCATGGCGTGCGCCGAAGTTTCATGTTTGAAAAAATCAGCCGTTGCGGCAAAGGCGTCAAGGCCGTAAAAGTCATCTGCATTGATTACTGCAAAGGGTTCATGGATTACATCCTTGGCGCACAGCATCGCGTGACTTGTGCCCCAGGGCTTTGTGCGCTGTGTGTTTTGATAGGCTGACGGCACAAAGGTGTCCAGCGACTGGACGACGAAAACGACATCGGCTTTACCGCGAAGCCGTGGTAGGAACATTTCTTCGACCGTATCACGGATTTCATCGCGAACGATGAATACAACTTTGTTAAAGCCGGCACGGAGGGCATCAAATAAAGAGTAATCCATGATCGTTTCGCCGGATGGTCCAAAGCCATCGATCTGCTTGATGCCACCGTAGCGACTGCCCATGCCGGCAGCCAATACCAACAAACTAAGTCTTTTTTCCGCAGCCATTGAAGTTTGATATTTTTGGTTTAAATCGAATGAAATTCAAAATTAGAGTTTTATAACCATAATCAAACGCCAAAGAAAATGTCTTCTTCAAAAAACTACCTGTTATCCGTTTCTATCATCGGTGTGCTTTTTTTCATCTTCGGATTCATCACCTGGCTAAACGGAACACTAATCCCCTTTTTAAAACTAGCGTGTGATTTGCACACGGACGCACAGGCCTTGCTGGTAACCTTTGCATTTTATATGGCTTATTTCTTTTTGGCTATTCCTTCGTCGTTTATTCTCAACGTTACCGGTTATAAAAAGGGAATGGCGTTGGGTCTTTTTGTGATGGCCTTAGGCGCCTTGATTTTTTTGCCGGCGGCAGGCCAGCGGAGCTTTGGACTATTCTTGTCAGGACTGTTTGTGCAAGGCATGGGCTTGTCGCTTTTGCAAACGGCATCGAATCCTTATATCTCCGTAATCGGCCCGATCGAATCGGCTGCAAAACGAATTAGTATCATGGGCATTTGTAATAAAGTGGCGGGCGCGTTGAGCCCGATTATCCTTGGTGCTATTGTATTAAAAGGGGCAAGTGAAATTGAAGCCAAGGTGGCCGCGGCTACCGATGAGGCCACCCGTAACCAATTGTTGCAAGACTTGTCAAATCGGGTGAGCACGCCATACATGGTGATGGCTATCGTTCTTGTTGCTTTGTCTTTAATGATTTGGTTTTCTTCCCTACCCGAAATTGAAACCAGCGGCGGTGATGCCAGCGATGATTCGTGGAGCGAATCAAAAACTTCGATTTTTCAATTTCCCCATTTACTATTGGGAGCGCTCTGCTTGTTTGTCTACGTTGGCGTTGAAGTCATGGCCGGTGACGTGATCGGCCAGTATGGACGCTCGATGGGCATGAGCTTAGACGAGACTAAAATCTTTACCTCCTACACCTTGTTGTCCATGGTAATCGGGTATATCATTGGCATCGCCACGATTCCAAAATATCTTAAGCAGGACACGGCGCTCCGAATTTGTGCCATGACCGGTGTGGCGTTTGCTTCCATGGCATTCTTTACCCATGGCTATGTTTCCATTTTTTTCATTGCCATTATGGGTTTCGCCAATTCGCTAATGTGGCCAGCTATTTTTCCGTTGGCTATTGAAGGGCTGGGCCGGTTTACAAAAATCGGGTCTGCGTTTCTGGTGATGGGAATTGCCGGTGGTGCTGTTGTCCCTCAAATCTATGGACAGCTTGTAAAATTGATCCCCCCCCCATCCGCTTTTTTTATTTGCACGGTGAGCTGTTATCTCTACATTTTATTTTATGCGGTCAAAGGACATTTGGCTGGTAAACCTTTAGCAAAATGAAAATGATATTTCTATTCCTTTCTTTAATTTCTACTTTGTTTGTTCGCGGTCAGGACTTCTATGTGGCAAAAGATCTCACCGCTGAAAATCTTTTCACGACTAACTGTGAAGGCCCAAGTGTAGACCAGCACGGAAATCTATTTGTTGTCAATTTTAAAAAAGACGGAACGATTGGTCTTGTTCACCCAGATGGTCAAGTCGTGCTCTATGTGACCTTGCCCGATGCCAGCACGGGTAACGCCATTCAATTTGACAAAAACGGAAATCTATTGGTTGCGGATTTCTCAGGCCATAACATCTTAAAAGTAGACTCAAGAACAAAGAAGGTGACGGTGTATTCGCACCGCCAAGAATTTAATCAACCCAATGATATTTGTATTAATAAAAGAGGGCAACTCTTTGCTTCTGATCCTAACTGGAAAGAAGGCACCGGAAAAATCTGGCGCATTGACCGGAGCGGGAACGCTGTTTTGCTGGAAGAAAAAATGGGAACCACTAACGGGATTGAGTTAAGTCCTGACGAAAAAACGTTGTATGTAAATGAAAGTCTTCAAAGAATGATTTGGGCCTTTGACGTGGATGTCGAAGGCAACATCAGCAACAAAAGGAAATTCTTTGACTTTCCCGATTTTGGAATGGATGGAATGAAGTGCGATAAAGACGGGAATTTATTTGTAACGCGTTATGACAAAGGAGTGATTGCCATCATTTCCCCGAAAGGAAAGATGATTAGAGAGGTGCAAATGAAAGGCAAGAAGACCAGCAACATTACTTTTGGGGGAAAAGACGGGAAGACTTGTTATGTGACCCTCCAGGATAGAAAGTGCGTGGAGACTTTTCGATCGGAAACGCCAGGAAGGAATTATTGATTTTAAATCATCTAAATCCCTTACTTTTGAAGTCTTTATTTTTTGCATCGAATGAAAATTTCCTATCGTTGGCTTCAACAATACATTGACATCACCGAGTCGCCCGAAGAACTTGGTCATGTACTTACTTCCACCGGGTTAGAAGTGGAACGTGTTGAGCCTTTTGAAACGGTTAAAGGCGGCCTAAAAGGATTAGTTATTGGCCAAGTGCTTACCTGCGTCAAGCATCCCAACGCCGATAAACTTTCAATCACGACTGTTGATGTTGGTCAGGGCAGCCCCTCGCAAATTGTTTGCGGCGCGCCCAATGTGGCCGCAGGCCAAAAGGTGGTGGTCGCCTTGCCGGGAACAACCGTGCATCCTACAAGTGGGGATCCGTTTACGATCAAGTCAGCAAAAATTAGGGGCGAGCAAAGTGAAGGCATGATTTGCTCGGAAGACGAAGTCAGTTTGGGCAAAAGCCATGAGGGAATCATGGTTTTGAATACTACGGTTAAAAACGGTACCCTTGCTTCTGATTATTTTAAGGTAGATTCCGATTTTGTTTTTGAAATTGGATTAACGCCAAATCGTGCCGACGCCGCTTCCCATATCGGTGTGGCCCGCGATATCAAGGCGGCAAAGAACCGTCCATTGAAATGGCCCGATATTTCTTCTTTCAACATTGACCATCAAGACTTCAAAATTGATATCAAAGTCGAAAACACAGAGGCCTGCCCTCGTTACTCAGGGATTACTATTTCCGGGGTAACGGTTGCTCAATCGCCTGATTGGTTGAAAAGCAGATTGAGAGCGATCGGGCTTTCCCCTATCAATAGCATCGTTGATATTACCAATTTTGTTCTGCACGAACTCGGCCAACCACTCCATGCATTTGATGCCGATGAGATCACCGGAAACAAAGTGATCGTCAAGACACTTGAGGCGGGAACCAAATTCTTCACCCTCGACAACAAAGAAAGAATACTTTCCGGAAATGATTTGATGATTTGTAATACAGACGAACCGATGTGTATCGCCGGTGTTTTCGGTGGGATCAAATCGGGGATCACGTCTAAAACAAAAAATATTTTTTTGGAGAGTGCTTGCTTCTCCCCGGCTTATATTCGTCGAACGGGGATACATCATCAATTAAAAACGGATGCTTCGTTTCGTTTTGAGCGCGGTACTGATCCAAATCTAACCGTGTTTGCACTGAAAAGAGCGGCCTTACTGATTAAAGAAATAGCCGGGGGGCAAATCTCCTCGGCCATTATAGATGTATATGACAACAAAATTGAAAATGCAACCATTGAAGTTAAATTCAAAAATGTTGATCGACTGATCGGAAAAAAGATTTCGCACGACGAAATTTATTCTATTCTTGACCGATTGGAAATAGAGATCTTAAATAAAACAGAAATCGGCTTTACTGCCTCCGTTCCTCCGTTCCGGGTAGATGTGGCGCAAGAAGCGGACGTCGTGGAAGAGATCTTGCGTATTTATGGACTCAACAATATCGAATTGTTAGACTATGCAAAAGCCGATTATTTGGCTTCTTTCCCTGAACGAGACAGCACGAAATTCAAAAAATCTATTGGTGCGATGCTCGCGGCAAATGGGTTTTACGAAATACTAACGAACTCCCTCACCAACATCACTTACAAAAACAAAGTCAAAACGGAAAACGAAGCGGTTGAGATTTTGAATAAACTCAGTGAAGAGCAGGGCATACTTCGACAAACCATGCTGTTTAGTGGATTGGAAGTTTGTGCTCATAACATCAACCGAAAACAAAAGGATCTGAAACTTTTCGAGTTTGGCAAAGTGTACGGGAAGTCTTCCAGTAAAGAAGGAGGTAAAAGATATTTTGAAGAAGAGCGGCTGGCCCTTTACCTCACCGGGAATCTTGAAACTGAAAATTGGCAGAATAGCGTGCGGTCGATCAATTTTTATGATCTCACCCAGTCAGTGAAACAGGTGCTGGAGCGATGTGGCAATGAAAAAATAAAACAGGAAGCGTTTTCAGATTCTGTTTTTGAATATGGAGCCAAGATGATGAAAGGGAGTAAGGAGATAGGTCGGCTAGGCAAAGTAAAAATGGCGCTGAGCAAAGAATTTGGAGTTAAGCAGGAAGTTTTTTTTGCTGATCTCTCCGCGGATTTGCTTTTCAAGGCGGCAAATCCTAAGTTCGTTGTGCAGGAAGTACCCAAGTTCCCCGAGGTGAGACGCGATCTTTCCCTGGTGCTGGATAATCATGTGAAGTTCGCTGAAATTGAAGCTTTGGCCCGAATCACCGAACAGCGATTAATCAAAGAGATTATTGCTTTTGATGTGTACGAGGGAGACAAAATAGAACAAGGAAAAAAAGCCTACGCACTGGGTTTTACCTTGCAGGATGAAAATAAAACATTGACCGACGAGGAGATTGAGAAAGTGATGCTTAAATTAATGAGTGCATTTGAAGGCAAGATGGGAGCGGTAATCAGGAAATAATTTTTTAAAAAGGACTTTTAGCCCATTCACATGGATCAAGAAGCATTAAAAACCAACCTCAACGGATTAGAACGGAAAATAATCATGCTGCTTAACGATCACAAGTCGTTGAAAGATGAAATTCGCACCATAAAACTCGAAAATCATGAGTTACGCACTGACCTTCGCAAGCGCGATGAGCAGTTGGCCAATTTTAAAAATCAGATTAAAATCACTAAAATTGTAGATTATATAAACCCGGAGGACGAAAGTATTTCGGAATTGAAAAGGAAAGTGGAAGAATATATCCGCGAAATCGATAAATGTATTGCTCACGTAAGCCGATAAGTACGGTACATTGATGGACGAACTCTCTGTAAAAATAAAAAT
>Ga0209067_10001075_pt1 | contig 17139 bp, 25 predicted proteins | sample ColStrG_CSR_2013_FD_187199 | JGI IMG/M metagenome (GOLD analysis project Ga0209067, IMG submission 187199) | Freshwater sediment microbial communities in response to fracking from Pennsylvania, USA - Cold Stream Run_MetaG_CSR_2013 (SPAdes)... | ecosystem: Environmental > Aquatic > Freshwater >...
GCCATAATCAAATAAAACTCATAATTGTCTCTTAACTCATTTTGATCAGGTTCAGAGAGTTTCTTAAACCACTCACAATTCCAACCATTTCGATCTAATTCATATAAAGGGCAATTGAGCAATGAAAGGTTGAATTTCAATAAAGAAGGAAAATGTTCTTTGTCAAGCCGACTTATCTCATTCAGCAGTAAATCACACCGATGAGAAAACTTAGTAGTATTCTTGGCATCAGGTATTTTTACCGTCAGTTTAGAATGGTATGCTTTTAAATACAATTCAAAGGTCATAACCATCGCAAAAATACGGGGTAATGCTGATGCGTTTTCAAAATCAGAATAAAGCGCTAGCCACTCATCTGCCACAAACGCAAACCTAAAATGATCTTCTTGCTCGAACGGGGATTTAGTATTTGGTAAGTTCATAAAAGCCTTTAACGTTCCTTTGAAGATTGATGCTACAGCAAAATATCGCTAAAAAAACGAAAGAAACGATGTTTTTGTCTGACAGGGCTGTTGTATTTTCAGAAGTACATTCCACTTTAGAATTTTCAGTAAGAATTCTTCCATCGTAAATTGCTACATCAATAGTGTCGTTTTCAAGAAAGCCTTGGCGGGGCTTAGATATTTGTTCCTTTGGACACCATTCATGCAGTTTCGGAGCAATCGAAGTGCTTGAGATTAGTGAAAAGAAAATAAGGCAAATTTTTATATTCATAGAAACACGCCTAATTTAAATAAAAGGTTCATTATCGTTAGTTGGGAATAAAGAGGTACTGAAATGGTGCACCTTTTTTGATTTAAGCAGTTTTTTAATACGATTCATTATCGCCATGGTCAGGAGATCAACTTTGTGCAATTCTTTATTTCTAATTATCTTCCATTGAATTTCAAAAACCACCAAACACAACCTTATGAAAGCTATTCACCAAATTCTCATCGTATTTATAGCCTTAATGATCCTGATACCAAATTTCAGTGAATCAAACACAAACCTGCCCAATCCACTGTTGGGTTCATGGACATTGAAATCAATGACAAAATCTGGATGCAAATCTGCTTCAGACGGTAATGGCGTTTTGCCGTGCTCAAACGATGGTTTTCTCAAATGCGCAGTAACTACATATGGCGCGAATACTTATACCACCGTTTCTGCAGGAACGCCAAACGTAACAGGAAAATATTCGATTCAGGGCAACACCATTATAACTAATGAGGATAATGCGACCCAAAAAATGACGTTCAAAGTGGAGGGTGAAACTCTAACAGTATCAACAGAACCTGATTCAGTATCTGGCTGCGTAATTATGCTTACCTATAAAAAATCTTAGAACACGATTTTCCGAACTATTTTTGTTTAATCGCCATTACTGTTATAGAAGCAAGTACCAGTAATGGCTATCAATAATTAGTCAAACACAAATACCTGTTTGAACAAATCCGTTCGCTTGAATTTATCACTCTCTTTTCTGGAAAAATTATCACTTCGCTCAATTGTTATTAATCCAAACCAATTAAAGAAATTGTCAACCGTTCTGTATGAATAACAATTCTTCAACAATTCCTCCTTTGGTGAAAAATGTCGGTCAGGAAAGCCACTCAATAAATGCGGGAAAGCTCTTAAATATTTATCGGCATAAAATCTTGCAAGGTGCTCTTCAGCCCCAAATTTATCAAGCAAGTAGAGCGAAAAACCAAAACCCAATTGTCCTACTGGTTGCTCAGTGTATTGGTCATTAAATGCCCAATTAAATTTAGCAGTGTATCCATTAAATAACGTTTTGAAAAACTCAAGCCGATTTTCAGGAAATAATAGCTTTGATCCGTTCTTAGTTACAGATAGTTTGTTTTTTGATTTTTTTACAAGCCCTGCAACCTCAACCGTCAACCGAGCAGTCATGATTATAACTGAATCTTCCTCTCTCCACAGTTTTGATATTCCACTTTCAATTAGGCATTCTAAAAAAAACTTATGCTCATAAAGCTCACCAAGTACTTTTCGGGGCAAAGCTCCGTTTTGTGTCAGCTTAATTTGCTTTTCTCGTTGGATAAGTTTCAGAAATTCTTCTGCTATCCTGAAAAATGGTATTTGATCAAGAGTATCGTTTGTAATGCTTTTTTGAAATTGAAGTATCGATTTATCACCGAAAGGATAATAAAGCAATTGATGAATTTCGTTTGGCGTTAAGCCACAGAAATCATCCAACGGAGCATTGTTCCGCAATATAATACTTGATTCAATATCTTTAGGTTTCATAATTACAATTCAATGGATATGTACCCATAGATCGTTTTGCGATTAGCTTCTTGTTGTTTCTTCATCTATTTGTGATTTGCTAATAACATTAAAGCTCATTTCAAAAGCAATAATTATTTTTTTCAACGACAGGGGCTTTCATTTAGCCTACCATATATCATCATTTCCTCATCTCTATTCTTCGAATATTTAATTCGGATAATTTTTCCGCAATTTATCTGAACTACAAAAGTAAACCCGTCAAATGAAGCAGACATGTTTCCGCTTCCATTTTCCACATGCCTAAAATAATTTGGCAATGCATCATTAAGCTTTTCAAAACTATCTCCTTGGTGAAATTTAGGAATTGTGTTGGCAACTATCATGTGTTGAATTTCATCGGGCATAAATCTAAACGCAGTTGCTGGAAGAATTCTTGGGAACAACCAAAAGGAAATGAAAAGAAACGCCAACGGATAAATGAACACTGTTAGTCGGTTAACAACTCCCGTCCCAAAAAATTTAACTACATTATTGTTATTAATAAGCTGCACATAAGCAATGCCGAAACAAAAGCCAACGACTGCAGAAATCCAAAAAACAATTTTGTATTCTGTTTGAAGAAAGAGCCATCCAATTAGAACTATAAAAACGATCTCAGCATAGACTGCAGAGACTATTGGAAATAGCCACTTTTTAAATAAAATAGATTTGTGACTGAGCCTCATCAAAGGTAGTTGTACAAAGACAGTCCAAGCCAACAGTTCGAATATTCCAGACCAAAAAATAATTACACCGAAATCATCCACCATCCCATTTTCAATCACCTGCTCAATAGCGAAAAAAATCAGTCCAGCCGAATAGGCGATACAAATTGATAGAAATGATATTGGTGAAACAACCCGCCTCAAATCCATTTTATTTCTTCATTTGGTTGTTATTAACCCTATCCCAAAAATAATTATCCTTCAAACTATCCATATTAGCGAAAGTGTATCGATTGAAATAATATTTCCGTACTTCTTTTTTCAAACTTTCCATGTCGACATATGCGCCTCTAAATTCAGGCTTATTAAACGCACCCTCACGCAAACTCCAGTAAATGCCATCTCTACTTTTTGCCGATAAATAGAAGGGGTGCAAATCGTTGTTATAATTGGAGTACTCAAATCGCACCGCATAGACTATGAAAACTTGACGACCATTGGGTGAATAAATAATCGTGTCAATCATATATGAGAAAATCTTTTTTGGTCTATCCTATTTTTTGCTGCCACCAACGAATCAATTTGCACTTTGATAATCATGCTTTCTTTTTTCAACTGCTCTTGGCTGAAATGAAGTCGATATTTTGGAGTCAGGTCAGGGTCTCTGTCCAAGTACATGTCTTGGGTGAATCCCATTACTGCAATGATTGTTAGTGGAAGCCCAAGCAAAAACAAAATAAATGTATCGAGATGCTTTTTGTAATTTTTTAAGTTGAAGCAGAGAACAACTACGGAAGAAACGGAAACTACCATTGAAGTATATGCCATAGCATCAACGAAATCGTATAATCCACTTCCACCTTCGCCAGACAAAGCCCGATACATGGAATACAAAATCCCAAATCCAAGCAACGAAAATAGAATTTTAGAAGATAGTTTCACTTAAATCATTCGCTTAGAAATAGTGCAACGTTGTTTTAGGTTACAAGTCGAGTGCCTTCAGTTCATTGGTCTCAGGGTCTAAGGTGTAAAAACCAAAGTTGTCGCCTTTACTATTCTCTCTTTTGCTGTTTGTCGGTAGTGTAAGCATTAGATAATTGTAATTATAAAAGAACCTTGCCTCACCAACATTGACTGGATACGAATCATTTCTGAATATCCGTTTAGAAATTTTCGTTCGCCTGTCCATGATGTAAAGCTCGTAGGGTTCTTGAAATGCAATCTCAGAATCGTCTCTCGACAGCACGGGCGAATGGTATTGATAGGGACTTACATTTTCCTTAGCACGTAAATCATTCGAAGCCCTGATTGGAACTAAATTTCGATTATCAACACTCATTATGAAAAGACCTTCATTCTCTCTTCCCATTAAATGAAAAACCAGACTATCTCCAGCATTGTTAACTGACAGCCCATGAAGGTAATAGCTATTAAAGTTTGTGATCTGACTAACTTTTTTAGAGTCAATATCAACTTTGTATATGTCCATTTCGTGAGGGGCTTTTCTTGCTACAGGAGAAAAATTTCCAAAATGCTTGGCAGCAACAAAATAAATTGATTCGCCATTCGGACTGAAAGCACATTCAAGAATTAGTAATGAATCCTTCGTCAACTCTGTCAAAGTGTGAGTTGCAACATCAACCAAGACAATTTTGCTTTTCATCTCATCGGTTAACGACTCAGCAATGCAAGCAATTTGATTGTTCTCTGGAGAGAAAACTGGCCTAATAAAAGACAGATTGCTTTTCGGTGTGACTCTTGACCTCTTGTTTGTCGTAACATCAACGTCATAAATTACTGCCTTGTTGTTTTCATAAAAGGAGCAAACAATATTTCTATTGTCGCGTGAAATGTCAAACTCTGGCCGATAAACATTATTTTGAGTTTGACGTTTTGAGTCAAAACATGAAGACACTCCGAAGGAAAGGACTACTATTAGTATAATCTGACTTTGTTTCATTGCAAGGCTGGAATTCTCCGTCAATGTATAATATCCTTTCTGCAATCGGTAAAATATTTAACCTTGAAACCGACTTCGTTTTTTATCCCTTTCTCAGGAATTCTGCGAATCTTGTATTTGACCACTCCATTATCAATTATTAAATGCTTTTCACTGTAAGTCTTTTTATTGTCAACCGTAAAGCAATCCGACCCACAGGAAGGAATTAAAACTGCTTTAGTCACATACACCTTGCTTAAAAACATTACGATGCTATCAGTTGGAATATTTCCCATTTCGTATTCAGCAATATTATAATCTGTTCCGATCCCCCAATGTTCAGGGAAATATTTTCACCGATTGCAATCAGATCACCGCGATTGATCATGTACCTTCCCACCGAATCAATCGAAATTGATATTGTTTTCCCATTTCCAATAAGATAACAGGTATACGAGCGGGAAACTAAATTCAATGGCTTCCCTGATTTCATGTCAAATAAAGTTCCATTGATTGCTTCTTGTGCGTGGGCGTTCACTGTGGGAATGGAAATTAATAGGATGATAATAATGACCTTCATTTTACTTTCTATCAAACTCGTCATCTTTAGTCCCTATCGTCCCTAATCGTTTCGAAATCCATCTCGCATTCGTAATTACCATTAGACTGATCGCCAATTTGAAAACAGAATAAATTATTTCCGCTCTTTGATTTTTGCCGTCCCAAAACTGATTCCGCTCATTTTTACTAAACTCATTGAAATATAAATAACGACTCAGCTTGTTCAGAATTTCTGGAAGAGCATACACAATAACCGATATGCAAATGCCAATAATAACGATTTCGATAAGGTCAGCCTTTGGGATATTAATATTAACATCTCCACCGTCCTTAGTTAATCGACCAGCAACCCAATCAGATTTCTTAATCAACACCCATGCAGCAAGAAAATAAAAACAGGCATCCAACAAAACCAGTCCTAAATAAAAAATCGTTGATTCTTCATAATCCCTGTACAATGAGGGAAGTCCCATGATTACCAACTGTTTAAGGTTAACTACTCCAATTACGATAAAGTATAGTCCGAAGCATTTGGAAGCAATATTTGCTATCTCCTTTTGATTCATGGAGTTTCTATTAAACTTTTGATTGAGATACCTTATTTTTAACCTGCTCTAAAAACACCTTTTCGATTTCTCTCACCTCAACTTGATTTGATAAGGTATGAAAAATAGACCCAATGGTTAAACGATTGCCCATGTGAGTCATATTAATAAACAGTTCCGAGTCCTTGAATAAAACTATCACTTCCCTACTTGAAACATTCCACTTCCAAGGACTAAAGCCCAATAGCTCGTTATTTATGGAAAGAAAATTCATCTTGGGGTATTTCGCTTTCAAGATTTCAGAGATCAATTCTTCATTTTCATTCTTGGTAGTTCCATCGATCTTTCTTAGTCGATCTATTTGAAAAGTACTGTAAACAATAAATGAAGCTATTATCAAAATCACTACATGGAAAATTATTCTGCTAATTGGCAAATTATCCGTAACGACTCCTTCACTAAAATCCCGAGCAACACCAATAAAAGTAATTAGTCCCCATAAGTAAAAAAAGACTCGCATAAACCACCGTTGAAAGTTTATCCAAAAGCCATCATCTCTAACTAACCTCATATTCAAAATACTTGATTGAAGGTCTATCATGAGGTGAGAAAACTAATTGATTTTGTTAGCAATGAACTTACTTCTTGTCAGGAGGTGGTGGCGGAACATTCTTGTAAGCTTCAGCCGAATTCTTATAGCTGACGAACTCGGAGTCCGTTAACTTCAATTTCAATTGGGATACCTCATTTCCAGCATTAACCTTGATTTTAATGATTTCTGGATGAGCCGAATTAGGATCAAAGGATACTACAATTTGTGCAAAACAGGTGATGCTATTGTCAGGTTTCAAAGAGCCGTATGAAAGTTTCATCATCAGCTCCTTTTCTCCGCTAATTGATCGCTCTAAAAGAATTGATTGAAACGAATAGTCGTCTGGAAAGGCATCAAACTTCTTCGACAAAGCATCCCAATCAGATTGAACCAGCTTATATGAAGGTGACATATTGCGTAGGGTTGATGGACTATATAGTTTCCGCAAAACGTTAGCAACGGCTTGTGTTGGCCACATATAATTATTAGCACTCTTATAGTCAGGAATGTTCGTCTCTTGCAGCACAACATTTTGGCCAAAGGAACAAAGCACTGATGATGTCAAAATTAATGTGCAAAGGAATACAAATAAATTTTTCATCTAATGGATTTTAGTATGAAAGTAGCAAAGGCTTTAAATGGCCATTGCTATTATTGGCTAAATTCATTCGGCATAAACAATCCCAACAACACCAAACCCCACCAGATTACTCCTACAATCACAAGTCCAATTTGTCTGCCACTTAACGAAGTCTGTTCCCGTGCAATGAAATCTGTTGCATTTCGCTTTGCGAAATTTAGTGCTTTGAATGGTGGTATTAAAAATACCACACTGAGAAATGATATTACCCAAAAGGGGTTCGGTAAGTAGGCCAAAATGTTTCCGAATACATAACCAAAAAAAAGGAGGACAGAATAATATTTCTTATGGTATCCCTTTTCGTCAGCATAATCATTTATTCTATTGAGCAAGGAGGTTAAAAAGAAAATTGCAAATATTGCCCTTGCTGCTGGCATTACGTCTAATTTATCTTTTTGTTGGAAGAATTTCCAAGCTTTATACATCCACCAAATTCCATAAAGGCCAAATGATAATATTGTAAATATTATAAACTTGTCGGCACTTATTAATTCTTGAACATCAATTTGCTCATCCAACTTCAAGTTGGAGTTGTCTAATATTTCCTCTTGGTTTTCCATTACGAAATTAGTTTAGGTTGTTCGGTTTAAAAATAGAGGCTTGCTTGATCATTTCCAAAAAGCCAATACTCAACTGACAGGAGTTAGTGGTGATCCCTTTGGCTTTTTGCATCTTTTAAGCTTCCCGTCATTCAATGAGGCTATTGAGCAACTTGACCTCAATTCTCTATCTTCGTTGGAAATTGAATCATTGATAACTAATGATTAGGAGAATATTAATAGGTGGTTTGCTTATCACCGCATTCCAAATCGGAATTTACACGCTGATATTGTATACAGGTTACTCAAGCGGCAAAGAAAGCTATGAGTTTGATTTGGTAGCACAGCTTTCTATTGTTTCCTTTGGGCTTCTTCTCTTTGTGATCAACCTTCTTGTGGCTATTATCAATAGGCGTTTCTGGACATGGGCGATGATCACGATAATCGTTTCACTCTTTGCCATCGATTTGGTCAAGGATTCCAGTTCATGGGAAAGCTACCTATTTAATTTTGCTGGTATAGTCACCATTTTTTCAAAATTTGCAATTGAAAAACTGATACTCGTATTCACAAATAAAATTAATAGCGGATTTGTTCCAATTCAACTGAGCGATGATCCCACTTTAAAGCCGTAAATTGTGCTTACGTCCTGCCTTTCATTCAATGAGACTATTGACTAAGCTTGCATCACTATTTATGATCTTCGTTGGAAGTTGCACCAATAACAACATGTCACGATTTGAAATCCCGAATGGTGATTTCGAAAATTGGGATGGAATGCCAAGGTTGTTTGACTGGAATACGAATAGCTGTCCCGTATGTGTACCTGATACTAATCCATACACTGTTCAGAAGGAATCCAATTACGTTTATCATGGTCGTTATGCAGCACTACTCATTTACAATTATGCTTATCCTGCGTGGGCGGAAAATAAATTTCCAATTACTTTTCATCCTTCCAGCTTAACGGGGTATGTCAGATGCATTAATGCAGGATCAGATTCTGTCTGCATAAAAATTAAATTGGTAAAAAATCGTGTTGTTGTTGACAGTGGTCAATGGGTCAGTACATCCTCAATATCAAATTATGAAAAGATTACTATTCCAATAACACAACATGCCAACAATGCGGATTCTGTGCTTATTAGGATACAAGGCGGTCACAAATACAATTCAACGGGTAGTACGTCTTTGTGGGTTGACTATCTTAATCTACAATAATTCTTAACGTGTTATGATAAGCATGTAAGGACAAAAAGTATTTCCTGTCATTATGTGAGCGTCCCCGCAACGGCTAATAAATAAGATTGCCATTCTGTCTGCAACATATATCTGCAAAAAAAAGATACATGTATCATTCAAAATAATTTGGAATCCTCATCTCTTATCTTTAACATTGCTCATCACGCTCATATCATTTGACGTGAGGGTAGTTACCCACCAGAAATAATCCTATTTAAACTCAAAAATTTTTAATTGTCATCATTACTGTTCTTCTGAACTGTTCTACAAGTGTCATGCTTTTCATTGTTAACAGTAATGGTTTTTTCTCAGTATTTATTAGCGAAGGTCTAACCTTAAAACCTCTTGTTATTTCGGTGCTGGTATTGCAATACCAGCACCATTCAATATAGGATAACAAAAGGAAGAAATAACAAAAGGAATGTTCACCGTATTTCATGATCAAAAACGGTATTCAATGAGAGTCACTCACTCATTGGACGGTAACGGAAGTATGAGTTTTGAAGTTATCAGAAAATCAGTTTAATCTTTTTCCATGCATTAGAGGAAAAGAAATCGGGAGTACAATTTCTTTTGATCAGTTGGTTCAAAAGATAAAAACCCCATCACAGGTAGTTGCATTTGCAAGAGAGTACCGCAAAGGTTCAACCGAATACGATGAGATTAAGGTAAATAGCATCGAATGTTTTTACCCGAATCAATTCAACAGTCCCAATTACAAATCCCCACGATATACAATTGGGACGGGTTATGTGTATTTGGATATTGATTGCCCATCCAAGGAGGAAGCTGTCAACTTCAGAAACCAATTGACAAAGCAGCATCCATTTATCACAGCATGTTGGTTTTCACTTTCCGAATTAGGCTTAGGAATGTTGGTAAAAGTTGAAAATGGTGGGGAGTTTTTCTTTGAACAATACTGGAGTAAGCTAAACGATATAATTGAAGGTGTAGACCCTGCCACTAAGAATTACAACCGTCTTAACGCAATTAGCCATGATCCATCAATCTACGTAAATAAGGAGTGCGCAACTCTGGATTCACAATATAAATTCAACCAAAATTCTATTTACTACAGCACTCCCATTCCAGATATTGAATTTGAAAATATCAACACACCTGTCATCTATGTTGGAGGCAAAGACGTATTGGAAATAAATCTCTTTCCTTTCAAAAAAAGAAAAGTACAAGAGGGATACCGCAATAAAACCATTGGTCGTATTGGGTCAATGTTAATTGCTCTCAACCCAAAGGCAGAACCAAAACAATTGGAATCAGCACTTCTTTCAATTAATAACAATTACTGCTATCCACCTCAAAGTAGCAGTGAAGTACTCAAGAGTTTTAACTCCAATTATAAGAAATACAATAAAGGTCAATTGAATATTAATAAATTCTTAACAAGCAAAACAATTTTTTGGCATCCACTATGCCAACTGAATCGAAAAGAAAGAACCCGTATTGGAAGGATGAAACTATCTCATGCAAAGCTTATTCAAAGGGAAAAATTAGTGCTTGATACTATGGAAATACTCGAATCTCAAAATTTACCAATTAATGCTAAAACAATAATGGAGTATACTCTTATGAAGAAATCTGTTTTTTATAAGACACTTAAGCAATCCAAAGAGGTGACATCTAAATGGCACTATTTCCGATTGAAACAATATACCCCTTCGGGGGATAATATGTCTCGAACGGAAATAATGCCAAATACTGTCACCTTTTTTAGTAATCTAAATGATAACCAAACGTTAATAAAAACCAGTACACAAGAAAAGATTTATGACGCAATTGAAGCCTTGCAGGATAATATAAATAAGATTAGCCAACAACGCATTGCAGATCATGCAAGCCTCTCGCTCCGTACAGTCATAAGGCACTGCTCAGAGGCATTCAAATGGTTGATCAAGGAATACAATGATGGATTGAAAACAATTCAACCTAAGCGATCTATCAAACCAATTGAAGCCACTACAGACGCAGAGAAAATAACACACTCCATAGTAAAGTCCATAGCTGCTTTGCATAACCGCACCGTTACGAAGGAAACCATTGCAGAGCAATCTGGTTTAAACATTAAGGCAATTAATACTAACTGGTCTAAAAGTCTAACGGAATTGGTGACCAAGATCAATTCCAAAAACATCAAATCAGAAATAATAATCAGAGAAGAGGAAGATGAATATTCACTTATTGGCATCGATCACCGAAATAAATTAAACCCATTGACCGATGAATCAAAATTTGATCGGTTTATCAGCGATTTACAAAACTCAAGGCTTTATAATCACCGACAGAAATTCGGTTTTACCCGTACCCCAACTCAAATAAAAACATAGTTTAACCATGACAACAAAAGAAACAAAACACGTTCATCACCCTCATATCTTCCACACCGAATTGGATAAGTTCATCAATGGTAAATCTCCTTATTTGAATGCATTACTGCGTGACTTATATCTTATCAACAATCCAGAAAATTTAGATTCAGAGGAAGAGTCCTTGCATTACTTGAGCGAATTAAGAAAGGAACGACAGTCTTATCTCAAAATAGTAATGAATTATTGTGACAAACAAATCCTGTCCAACTCAATCAGATTACACCATTTAACCAGCTAAATATGAAAGGAAGCATTGGAACATCGACAGTTTTATTCGTCATTAAAGAAAGAAGACTATCGCAGACGGAACGAAAACGTTTGGCAAAAGTGAAAGGCAAACACAAGATCAAGCGAGACCATCCATTCCTTGAACAGATTGCCGAACGAAAACGGCAAAGGGAAATGACTCAAAAGTTGCTCATGAATAATAATATTGAGCAGGGTATAACAAAACAATTGCCTAAGAATTAATTTGGCTACTTTAGGCTTTGAATTACTGCGATAGAAAACAAAACTTAACCGACCTGAAGATGACAAAAAGCAAAATCTTCTTTTTTATAAGTCTGATCTTGGTACAAGGAACAGGACAAAAGAAATATTCTTTGGAGAATCACGCAATCGATTTAACCGTTGATAGTAATTGGGAATATCAAAAAGTTTCGGACGACACCTATGCATTTAAATTTAAGTGTGACAAAGATGTTGCGTTCTGTAAAAACATCGTGATAAAAATAATTAAGAACACAGAAAATGCAACGGTTGACCAGATAACCCAAGCACTTATTGACTACACTTCCAAGAAATTCGAGCAATTTAAGGTTGTGGCTGTCAAGGACGGAACGATTAACAATAGACAGTTCAGAGTTATCGACTACAAATGCAGAGAACAAAATACTAATTTAGGAAGCACGACTCTGGTGACGCTAAGAAATAAAGAAATTATCTCGATCTATTTTACGGCTTTGAATCAGCCAGCGAAAAACTATGTCAATGAAAGGAAATTATTATTTGAAGTTCTCAAATCTTTAGAAATCAAGGGATAAATAACATGCAAGAAGAGCATCGAAATTCAAAATCCTATATGAATTGCAGACTTCTAATTATTTTAAGTGCGCTTGTTTTTTCCTTTTATCATGTAAATGCCCAAGGCAGTAAACAAGTAGATAGTATTTACAATAATGCCTTAGTTCTCTATGAGCAAAAAGCTTTCGACAGGGCAAAGGCAGAATTTGAAAAAGTAATAATTTTAAGCCCAAGGCATAAGGATGCAATATTTAATTTAGCCGTCATTAATTACGAACAAGGAAATAAAGACCAAGCTATTGGTTTATTTCAAACTTGTGTTAAGCTTAAAGATAGGAATGCTGCAGACTTATTAAAGAATCAATTGGGGCAACAAATTGCCTATGCAGATACAATGCACCTTGATGATGTAGATACTTCACCGAAAGTACTCGTTAATTCAGAACAAGAAGAAATAATAGTCAACAAAGGTTTGAATAGAGTCATAGAAAAGAAAATATCCGATGGATTTAGAAAATCGAAGATTTTAAAAAAGGAAGTTGGATCAGGAAAGAAAATATTCTTGTTCATGTATTTTGGCAAGGATGGAAGGGTTGATGCTGAAGTATTGGGTAAAAACCAAAACCAATCAGTTCAAGCTGAGATTACCACGATACTTCAAAGCATAACAATTATTCCAGCCAAGTATAAAGGTAAAGAGGTGGTTACATGGGGCTTAACATTGCCTGTAGTAATTTGAACCCCGCTTCATTTCTTTATGCCAGAACGCTATACTGCATTCAATTAATTTCATCAACACACAATGGACGTAATATTTTTAATATTCTTGATCATATTAGGGTTTGGGCTTCTTGTTGGAATCCCAATTCTTTTTTCAGTTTTATCCTACCGTTGGCTGAGGAAAAAAGGACATGAAAAATTAGGACTGGCGATTGGAGGTTTGGTAATAGTCGCACTCGTTTTTTGGATTTATATAGCTTTTTACCCGCTTGACAGTTTCTACAAAGAAGACTTTGAATACTATTCAAAACTTACCTTCCCTCCTTCAGGCAGAATAATATCGAAAGAAGCCTCCTACCCTGATATACATGGAAAGTATTCCTCAGATGCTGTAGTCGAACTTTCAAAAGCGGATTATAGTCTGTTACTAAGAAAACTCGGTAGTGACTCCACGTTTAAAGCGGATACAGTAATCGGTTACGCAAGTCAGTATTTTGAGAAGGTAACAATTGGGATTGCTAAAAAAGACATCATCCAAATAGTTCGAAAGAGTAAACTGAATATAGGCTTTCACAAGGACAAACGGACAATAATAATTGAACGCAGGATGTGGTGATAGGCTTACCTCTATTCCTACCGATCTGGTTTCTTTAGCAATACAAAACCGTGCAAAGGTTCAGTCGTAGGTTAGAAAACATTTCACTTAATTTTAGGAATTAGAAAACACCAATGAAACCATTTCTACTAATCGTCACTGCGGCTCTCTTATTTCACACTTTTGGAAAATGTCAGTCAAATGACCAGCATGATCATTTCTCGGAAGAGCAAGTTACGAAGATGCTAAATACCTTTTACACCAATTACATTACTGCGTTGACAAAAGCTACAGGCACGAACGAAAACGAAGTCGATTCATTGTTAAATAGATATTGCACATTGAATCTTCTAAATGAGATAAGGTTTGCGTGGACTTATTACCCTCTTCTAAAAATTAATAGCTCGAATACCAAGATACTGGAAACTTTAAGCATCAAAAAAGATTCCAAACACGATGATTTGTACCATGTTTCCTATCTTTTTGAAAACAACAAAACTACAATCAAATTAATAATCGTAAAGAAAAATGAACGTTACAAAATAGATTACGTCTGGCTTGATTGGAGTGAGGACTACTCTGACGAACAAATTACTAAGATGCTAAGAACCTTCTACAGAGCCTACATTACTGAATTTGAATCATATTTCAGCAAAGTTGACACTTCTAAAGGTGCAAAACCTATTGAGGATAAAATTGATTCCATTCTAAATAGGTATTGCACCACTAATCTGATCAAAGAAAAAGAAGACGCATGGGATTACGATCCCATTATAAAGGGTCAAATGATCGATATACGAATGTTAGATCATTTGACAGTTCGAAAAGATTTGCTGCATAAAGACATCTATTACGTATCTTATTTATACGGAGATGGAAAAACTACGATTAAATTGATAGTAATAAACCACAAGGGGCGATACAAAATAGATTACCTCTGGCTTGATTAAAATGGAAAGTAAAAAACTCAAAATATTATTTGTGTGCTCGATTAACAGAATGAGAAGTGCAACAGCACATAAAGTATTTGAAACTGATGAGAGATTTGAAGTGAAGTCTGCAGGAACGGCTAAAACAGCAAAAACCATTCTGACAAGCGAACTCTTGAATTGGGCGGACTCTGTGGTAAGTAATGGAGAAAATCCATCGGAATTTTATCCAGAAGAAATTCAAAGAAATTTATAAAACTAAACCGATAGTTTCTTTATACATACCTGATGACTATGACTACATGCAGCCCGAATTAATCTCATTGTTGAAGGTCAAGATGGAGCAAATCTATAAGCAAGGGCTACTAACTCCATTTATTAAATGAGCGAAAATTGTTTGTCATTCGGAAATCCTGCACCATCTATTTCGGTAAATTTGAATAATTCCGTTATAGAATTTCATTTTTCAATAACTAATAAACTAAATTTTGCTGGTTCTTTTAAATCAACGGTAGGGCTTTCCTCAGTGGTGATAAACCCTTGCCATACAATTTCAAAAGACTCTGTGGTTATGTTGAATATTTGAACTGAATGATGCAAATCCTGAGTAGCAAATACCAAAGGCGGTGTCCTGAATTCTGGTAACCTATCGCCCGTATTAGTTGGCAAGTCTTTAAAATAAAATTTCTTCTGAGGTTCTTTTACACTGTATGAAATCGAAGGCACTATGTAATAATTCTGTTTCAAAATATTCTTGTCATTAATGCCTTTGATTTTAGCTTCGAGCGACTTGACTTTACTTATTGCTTGTTCAACCTCTTTTGCGTTACTGGCCATTTGAATCATTCGATTATTCAACTCAACAGCATTAGCCTCCTTTGATTCGAGTTCATCGGAAATTGATTTCAATTTAACCTTCATTGAATCAACCGATATTTTTGCATCGGCTGATAAATCATTCTTAACATCCCCCATAGTTTTGTATCCTAAAATGCCAACAACTGCGATGAGGACTGCTGACATTCCCACGAGAAATTGAATATTATATTTCAATTCATAATACTTGGCATCGGCAGTTGGGCTTTCATCACGATTGGCAAGCCTCTTTAGTCTATTCAAGCTGAAAAAATTCCATAGTGATACTGCAACCAGCATTACCAGTAGAATAACAACAAATGAGTTCATAAGAAAGATGCTTTGCTTTAAAAGTAAAGTTAAAGGAAAAAGCCAGCAACCCCGTCTGGATTTCTGGCTTTGATTGTTGGCAGGTTTGTGTTGAACCCTAACCCTGAGACAAATCAAGATATAAGTTGCTTTTCACACAACGGGGTTTTTCCAGTATACATACCGTATTTTCCCCGTATGGCTAAAAGAATAAAAAAAGCTGGTGAACCTCACCAGCCCTTACAACTAAAACTAAAGATTGAAAATTAATCCTTCTTCTTCTTTTCCTCTTTCTTCTTTTCGTCTTTCTTCTTCTCGTCTTTCTTTTCCTCTTTTTTCTTTTCCTCTTTCTTCTCTTTTTCCTTCTTCGGTTTTTCTTGCTGTGCATAACTGCTTACAGAAGTTCCAGAGATCAAGAAGGCAAGCAAAAGGGCAACTCTACTAATTGTTTTCATAATTGTAATTTGTTTTGGTGAACATCAAAGTTAACAGGAAAAGAGTATTGAAAGTAATTATAATGTTAGATTCTCGTCATAGTGTAACCGACCCTGTACTGTTCGTTGTGAGGATTCTCAATTTCAATCGCTGAAATAAAAATTTTTGGGTCATTCTGACCTGTCAATCCAAAGGCAAATTTTTGAAGAGTACCATTTTTCCAGTCAGCTTCAAGAGCATTTTTTTCCCGTATGTTAATTAATAAGTGACTCTTAAAATAACCGTTCTCAATCGCCAAATGTCTTTCTTGGGGATTGGAAAGATACTTCGGAAACAAACTCTTCGATTCCATATTGTTATTTGGTCACACTAATTTAATTCAAATTTTAATGGCATAAAAAAAGTCAGCACTCCGTCTGGCTGCTGACTTTTCTCTATACAATTAATCTAATGACAATACAATATCAGATTTTTTTAGAACACAAGCAAATGGATTCTAAATGAGTACATCGACTTTGATTTTATTCAAATATTTGTCGAGATCGTCTTTCGCAGCTTGGACAACTTTTATAATCTTATACTCAATAAGATTGTAATAAACTTCATAAAATTCTCCATTCAATGCGAAAAGCCTGACTTTGAATCCATCGTGTTTAATAGTGGTAACATAAGTCCCACTTCTCCAAAGTTCCTTGACAGTTTCATCCATATACATAAAAACAAAACTCCAACATTGTCCCTGTGCTATCTCAAAAAGTTGCCTTTCCTGTTATTTAAAATAGAACTCTTGAAAATCTGAGTTCAAATTCTGAAACATAAATTCTCAGTAATTTCTTAGACGTTTCAAAGAGAAAAGAACCTATGAAAATAAGAATGGTGGCCAAAATGATAA
>Ga0209067_10001076_pt1 | contig 17134 bp, 14 predicted proteins | sample ColStrG_CSR_2013_FD_187199 | JGI IMG/M metagenome (GOLD analysis project Ga0209067, IMG submission 187199) | Freshwater sediment microbial communities in response to fracking from Pennsylvania, USA - Cold Stream Run_MetaG_CSR_2013 (SPAdes)... | ecosystem: Environmental > Aquatic > Freshwater >...
GAGCAGCGCGTCCTGCTGTGACCGGTTGAACCGGTGCACTTCGTCCAGGAAGAGGATGGTGCCCCTCCCCTGCTCGCCCAGCAGTCGTCGGGCGCCCTCGACCACCTCGCGCACGTCCTTGACCCCTGCCGTGACCGCAGACAGCGGCACGAAGTGCTTGGACGTGGCCGTGGCCACGACGGTGGCGAGCGTCGTCTTGCCCGTCCCCGGCGGCCCCCACAGGATGGCCGAGGTCAGCCGGTCGGCTTCGATGAGTGCCCGCAGCGGTGCACCCGGGCCGACCAGATGGCGCTGCCCGATGAGGTCGTCGAGGTTCCGCGGCCGCATCCGGGCGGCCAGTGGCGCCCGCTGGGCGATCCGTTCGGCGGCTGCGCCGGAGAAGAGGTCCTCGCCGGGCACCCGGTCCTCAGTCCAGCTTCGGGATCGGCTGGAGTCCGAGGTCGCGCAGGGCGCCCGGGGCCAACGGCTTCGGTGCGTCGGTCATCGGGTCCCAACCGGACTGGGTCTTCGGGAACGCGATCACCTCGCGGATGTTGTCCTCCCCGGCGAAGATGGCCACCAGCCGGTCCAGGCCGACGGCGAACCCGGCATGGGGAGGTGCGCCGAACCGGAAGGCGCCGAGCAGGAAGCCGAACCGGGAGGCCGCTTCCTCCTCGCTGATCCCGAGCACCGCGAAGATCCGGCTCTGGATGTCCGCCCGGTGGACCCGGACGCTCCCCGAGCCCAGTTCCCATCCGTTGAGGACCAGGTCGTAGGCCTGGGACCGCACCGAGGCCGGGTCGGACTCGAGCCGTTCGAGGTCGTCGGGATGGGGCATGGTGAACGGGTGGTGGGCCGCCACCGGGTTCCCGGCGTCGTCCACCCCGTCGAACAGCGGGAAGTCGACCACCCACAGGTACTCGTAGGGACCCTCGGAGACCGGTCGGCCACCCAGGTCGAGGCGCAGGGCACCCAGGACCGAACAGGTCAGCCGGTACTCGTCCGCCACCACCAGGACGAGGTCGCCGACGGACGCCCCGGTGCGGGCCACCAGGCCCGCCTTCTCCTCCTCGGACAGGAACTTCGCCACCGGGGAGTCGACGTCGGTCCCTCCCGTGGCACCCTCGGTGACCCGGAACCACGCCAGGCCCTTCGCCCCGAGCGACTTCGCACGGTCGGTCAGCGCATCGAGGCGGGACCGGGTGAGGGTCGCTCCGTCGGCCAGCACGATGGCCTTCACGCACGGGGAGGCAAAGGCCCGGAAGCCGGTGCCGGCGAAGACCTCGGTCAACTCGACCAGCTCCATGCCGAAGCGCACGTCCGGCTTGTCGGTCCCGTAGCGGTCCATGGCCTCGGCCCAGGTCATGGTGGGGACCGGTCCCGGCCGGGTGCCGGTGGCCGCCTCGGCGGCATCGCGGACGGCCTCGGACACGAAGCCCAGGATGTCGTCCTGGTCCACGAACGAGGCCTCGATGTCGAGCTGGGAGAACTCGAACTGCCGGTCGGCCCGCAGGTCCTCGTCTCGGAGGCAACGGGCGATCTGGTAGTAGCGGTCGACCCCGGCCACCATCAGGAGCTGCTTGGCCAGCTGGGGGCTCTGGGGCAGCACGTAGCACGAACCGTGGTGGAGTCGGCTGGGCACGGCGAACTCGCGGGCGCCCTCCGGGGTGGGGGCCCACAGCAGCGGCGTCTCCACCTCGACGAAGCCCTGGCGGACCATGGCGGCCCGAAGCGAGGCGTTGACCGCCGACCGCAGTCGGAGGTTGGACTGCATCTTCGGCCGCCGCAGGTCGACGAACCGGTGCTTGAGCCGGATCACCTCGTCGACCTCGACCCGGTCGTCCACGCCGAACGGCGGCGGCTCGGCTGCGTTCAGCAGGGTCACGGCGCAGTCCGACAGCTCGACCTCGCCCGTAGGCAGGTCGGGGTTGACCGTGCCCTCGGGTCGGATCCGGACGAGTCCCTCCACCGCCACCACGTACTCGGACCGCACGTCGACCGTGCCGGGGACCACGCACTGCACGATTCCGGTGTGGTCGCGCAGGTCGATGAAGGCGAGGTGCTCCCCGTGCTCGCGCCGCTTCGCCACCCATCCACAGACGGTCACCCGGGTGCCGACATCAGCCGAGCGCAGCGATCCGCACATGCGGGTGCGCATGGAGGTGGCCCCTCTACTCGGGTTTGGCTCGGTCGACTCGGTCACTGCTGGTCCTTTCGTGGGGATCCGGTCCCGCCTGCGAGAACGATGATCATCATCGTCCTGTCGTCGGACCCGGAGTTGATGTGAGCCCGCTCCAGGATCGGGTCCTGTGCCGGGTCCGGCCCCCGCACGCCTCGATGGCGCTCACGCGGTCCGGGACCCGGGATCGACGTCCCCGGAAGCAGATCGCACCGCGCCGACCACCTCGGCCACCGGCACGGTGCGCTGGTCCCCGCCTCCGCGCAGGGGACGGAGTGACACCGTACCCGCGGCGGCCTCGTCCGGGCCGACGATGAGCACCCAGCGTGCGCCCGACTTGTCGGCCGCCTTGAACTGGGCCTTCATCGACCGGTCGTCGTAGGCCCGGTCGGCGGACAGGCCGGCCGCCCGGAGGTCGGCGGTCAGGTCCCGGGCGTGCGTGCCCCCCGCCGTGTCCACCACGAACGCGTCGAGCGCCGGCGGATCCACCGGGAACACCCCTTCGGCGTCACAGGCCAGCAGGATCCTCTCGATACCCATGCCGAAGCCGATCCCGGGCGTGGGGGGCCCACCGAGCATCTCGACCAGGCCGTCGTAGCGGCCTCCGCCGCCGATGCCGTTCTGCGCGGACTCGAGGGCGCCCGAGGCGAACTCGAAGGTCGTACGGGTGTAGTAGTCGAACCCGCGCACCAGCCGGTGGTCGAGCACGCACGGCACCCCGCGGGCCGCGAGGCCTTCGCACACCCGGGCGAAGTGGGCCGCACACGGATCGCACAGGTGGTCGGCGAATCCGGGGGCCCCGTCGGTCGCGGCACGGCAGGCGTCCCGTTTGCAGTCGAGTGCACGCAGCGGGTTCGCCTCGAGACGGTCCCGGTGCTCGTCGCACAGCTGGTCCCGACGTTCGGCGAGGTACCCGGTGAGCAGGGCGAGGTAGGCGGGCCGGCAGACGTCGTCCCCCATCGAGTTGATCCGGAGGGTGAACTCGGTGAGCCCGAGGCTCCGGAAGAACCCGTCGGCCAGCCCGATGACCTCGACGTCGAGGTCGGGGTCGGACGGACCGAGCGCCTCCACGCCCAGCTGGTGGTGTTGCCGGTACCGACCGGCCTGGGGTCGTTCGTAGCGGAACGCCGGTGTGGCGTACCACGCCTTCCACGGCAGCGGTGGCCGGTGCTGCACGAAGGCCCGGACCATCGGGGCGGTGCCTTCCGGCCGCAGCGCCAGGGTGCGGCCGCCGCGGTCCTCGAACTCGTACATCTCCTTGCCCACGACGTCACTGCCCTCGCCGATCCCCCGGCGGAACACCTTGACGTCCTCGAAGATCGGGGTGTGGGCCAGTCCGTAGCCGGCCCGTTCCACCTGGTCGGCGAACCGGGCGAGCAGCGACTCCCAGCGGGTCGACTCGGGCCACAGGACGTCATGGGTGCCGCTGGGGGCGCGCGCGGCAAGCGTCTTGTCGGACACGGGTGCTCAGTCCTTCTTCCCGGGGAGGATGCGGTAGACGTCGTAGACGGCGTCGAGGTGGCGGATCAGGTTGATGACCGACTCGAGGTGGGCGGGGTCGGCCAGTTCGACGTCGAAGCGCATGCGGCTGATCCGGTCGGCGTCGGTCTGGGTGTTGGCGCTCACGATGTTGAGGTGGTGCTCGGACACGACCTTGGTGACGTCGGCCAGCAGGCGCGACCGGTCGATGGCCACCACCTCGATCGTGGCGACGAACACCCCCGACGACCGGTGGTCCCACTCGACCTCGATCAGGCGCTCGCGCGACTTGGCGGCCAGCGAGGCGGCATTGGCACAGTCGGCACGGTGGACCGAGACCCCACGCCCCCGGGTCACGAAGCCGATGATCTCGTCACCGGGCACCGGCGTGCAGCACCGGGACAGCCGCACCATCATGTCGTCGAGGCCCTCGACGTACACGCCGACCGATGCGGCCCGCCCCGGCCGGGACGTGAGCGGCTGCTGGCGGGCCGTGACCGGGAGCTGTTCCTCGATGATCCCGCCCCGGAGCTCCCGCAGGAGCCTCTGCGTGACCGCCCGGGCGGAGATCCGGTTCTCCCCGATGGCCGCGTGCAGCGAGTCCACGTCGGCGTAGTGCATGGCCGTGGCCAACTCGTTGAGGGTGTGCTCCGAGGCCAGCTTCTGGACGGGCAGGCCCTCGCGCCGCAGCTCCTTGATCAGCTCGTCGCGCCCGAGCTCGATGGCGTCCTCGCGGCGCTCACGCGAGAACCACTGGCGGATCTTGGAGCGGGCCCGGGACGAGGCCACCATGTGGAGCCAGTCCCGCGACGGCCCGGCCGTCTCCGCCTTGGAGGTGAAGATCTCCACGGTGTCGGCCGAGTTCAGCCGGGTGTCGAGGGGGACGAGGCGGCCGTTCACCTTGGCCCCGATGCACTTGTGGCCGACCTCGGTGTGGATGCTGTAGGCGAAGTCCACCGGCGTCGAGTTGGCGGCCAGGGCGATGACCTTGCCCTTCGGCGTGAAGACGTAGACCTCGTCCTCCTCGAGGTCGAGCTTCAGCGCCTCCAGGAACTCGATGGGGTCGGTGGTCTCGTTCTGGAAGTCGACGATGCGCTGCATCCATTCGACCTCGGCGGTCGTCGACGACGTCTCCTTGGCCAGGGCGAGGCGTTCGGCCCGGCGGTCCCGCTCGACCATCTCGGCCCGCTGGGCAGGCGTCACCTGGGCCGCCTTCTTGCCCTCCTTGTCCTTGGAGCGCTTCGACTTGGTGCCGGTCGAGGCGCCCTCGGCCGCCCGCGCGGCGGACACGCCCACGTCGCGCTGCGTGCCCTCCTTGTAGACCCAGTGGGCGGCGATCCCGTACTCCGCCCGGCGGTGCATCTCGTGGGTGCGCACCTGGACCTCGATGGGCTTGCCGTCGAGGCCGATCACCGTGGTGTGCAGCGACTGGTAGAGGTTGAACTTCGGCGAGTTGATGTAGTCCTTGAACCGCCCCTGCACGGGTGGCCAGATGGCATGGATGGAGCCGAGGGCGGCCCAGCAGTCCTTCTCGGACTCGACGATCACCCGGATGCCCACCAGGTCGTAGAGCTCGTCGAACTCCTTGCCCCGCACGACCATCTTCTCGTAGATGCTCCACAGGTGCTTCGGTCGCCCGGTGACCTCTGCGTTCACCCCGGACGCATCGAGGCGTTCCCGCACCGCCACCAGCACCCGGGCCAGGAATTCGTCGCGCAGGGGGGCCCGGCTCGCCACCATCTGTTCGATCTCGGCGTAGCGCTTCGGATGGAGGGTGGCGAAGGACAGGTCCTCGAGCTGCCACTTGACCCCCTGGATCCCGAGCCGGTGGGCGAGCGGGGCGTAGATGTCGAGGGTCTCCTGGGCGGTCCTGCGCTGCTTCCACTCCGGCATCACCGACAGGGTGCGCATGTTGTGGAGACGGTCGGCCAGCTTGATGATCAGGACGCGCCAGTCGTTGGCCATGGCCACCAGCATCTTGCGCACGGTGGCCGCCTGCTGGGCCTCCTTGGAGTCGAACTGGAGCCGGTCGAGCTTGGTGACACCCTCGACGATGAGCGCCACGGCCGGACCGAAGTCCCGTTCGATCACCTCGGTGGTGACCCCGGTGTCCTCCACCGCGTCGTGCAGCAGGGCCGCCGCCACCGTCTGGGAGTCGAGCCCCAGGTCGGCCACGATGCCGGCCACCGCGATCGGGTGGGTCACGTACGGCTCGCCCGATCGGCGCATCTGGCCCGCGTGGGCCACGGTGGCGGTCTCGGCCGCACGGACGATGATCGAGGTGTCGTCCCCCGGGTGCCTCCGCAGGAAGGCGGCGATGACCGGCGCGAGCAGCTCGGCCTCGGCCGCCGGCAGCGACGAGCCGACCAGTCCGTCGTCGACGTTCTCCGTCGCCCCGTCCGCGGGTGCAGGTGTGGCCAGGGCCATGCCTACACGGTACCTGGACGGGCCGTCGGCGCGGAACGACCGGCGCTGGTATGCCCCCGCGTCACCGGGTACCGGGAAGCGCGTGCACCGGATGGGATCTCCTCCGGTGGCCACCTTGCGGCGTCCCGGAACCACTCCGACGCCGACACCGCACCCGGACAGTCGACCGAGAGCTGCACCGGTGCCCCGGATCCCGTCGGATCAGCGCTTCTTGCCCTTGCCCTTGCCCTTGCGGGGCCGGGGCGGTGGCCGGTTGCCGGCGGGACGGGTCGATCCCTGGGACGTGCGCCCGGCCGACGTGGCCGTTCCCGAGGTGCCGGGCGTCGCCGGGCCCGCCGTCGTCTTGGAGGCACCCTTGGACGTCGCCTTCGACGAACCGGAGCCGGGTCGGATGACGCCGGAGTTGGACCGGACCTTGGAGGATCCCCGTCCCGGTCCTCCCGAGGCGCCGGCCATGGCGGCGGCCATCGCCGGGGTCAGGGCCGGACCGCGTTCGCCGCGGGCCTCGAGGCGCTGGCGGATCGTGATGTAGCGGGGCTCGCGCTCCTTCATCAGGGCCAGGAGCGGCGAGGCGATGAAGATCGACGAGTACGCACCGCTGGTGAGGCCGATGACCAGGGCCAGGCCGAAGCTCTGCAGCGTGGTCGCGCCGAGGAAGAGCGACCCGATGAGCAGCACCGACAGCACCGGGATGATGGCGACCAACGAGGTGTTGATGGACCGGGCCAGGGTCTGGTTCATGGAGAGGTTGACCATCTCCGAGTAGGTGATCCGACCCGAGGCGCCGAGCCCCTGTGAGTTGTCGCGGATCCGGTCGAACACCACCACGGTGTCGTACAAGGAGTACCCGAGCACGGTCAGCACCGCCACCACCGTGTCCGGGGTCACCAGGAACGCGAAGATCGAGTAGATCCCCACCACCACGAGGATGTCGTGGAACACGGCGACGATGGCGGCCACCGCCATCTTGAACTCGAACCGCAGGGAGATGTACGCCGCCACCACCACGAAGAAGATGATCAGCGCCTGGATGGCCTTCCGGGTCACGTTGGAACCCCAGGTGGAACCCACCTGGTTCACGCTGACCGCCTCCGGCTTGACGCCTCCTGCGGATGCCAGCGCGTTGCGCACCTTCAGGAGCGACGCCTGCTGCTGGTCGGCGTTCCCACTGGCCAGATCGGCCGTGACCTGGATCTGCTTCTTCCCGGTCGCCTGGTTCGTCAATTGGACGACGGTCGGATTGGAGACGCCGGCTGCCTTGGCTGCCGTGGTCGCCTCGGAGACCGTCAGTGTCTGTGACGACACCAGCCACGACTGGCCGCCCTTGAAGTCGATGCCCTCGTTCAGGCCCCGGGTCGACAGCGAGATGATGCCGATGATGATGATCACGGCCGAGATCCCGAACCACCACTTGCGGTTGCCGATGAAGTCGAAGGAGGTCTCCCCCCGGTACAGGCGCAGCAACACGTTGGGGCGCTTCGCCCCCTTGGCCTCCGCCTCCTGCAGTGCGGCGGCGTGTTCGAGCTCCTCGTCGAACTCCTCGTCGAGCTCCTCGCCCCGGGCCGCGTCCAGTTCGGCCGGATCCATGTGCTCGGCTGCCTCGTCGTCCATGCCGCCCTCCGGCGTGTCGGGGCTCATGCGTCCACCGTCGAGTGGACACCGAGGCCGCTGGCGACACCCATGGTCTTGGCCTCCGTGGCTCCCCGGCTACGGCCGAGGAGGATCACGAAGGGCCGGGTGAAGAAGTAGGTGACGAACACGTCGAGCACCGTCGACAGACCGAGGAACAGTGCGAAGCCCCGGACCGGCCCGATGGAGAAGAAGTAGAGGACCAGTGCGCCCAGGAGCGAGACGAAGTCGGCGGCCAGGACGGTGCGGAAGGCGCTCTTGAAGCCCCGGTCGACGCTGGTGCGCACGGTGCGCCCCGACCTCGCCTCGTCCTTCAGGCGCTCGAAGTAGACGATGTACGAGTCGACGGTGATACCGATGGACACGATCAGGCCGATGACGCCGGCCAGGTCGATCGTGGTGTTCTGCGTCTGCCCCAGGAAGGCGATGATCGACCACAGGAGCGCACCGGTCAGGGCAAGTCCGGACACCACGACGAGGCCGAGCAACCGGTAGTAGAAGATCGTGTAGATCATGACCAGGATCAGGCCGATGAGACCCGAGATCAGCCCGGCCTGGAGGGACGACTTGCCCAGGGAGGGCGACACCGTCTGGATCGTCTGCTGGTCGAGCTTGACCGGCAGGGCGCCGTAGTTCAGCTCGGTGGCCAGGGTTTTCGCCTGGTCCTCGGTGAAGCTGCCCGAGATCTGCACCTGCCCCGCGAAGGACGTGAACGACGACTGGCTGGGCTGGGTGATGGGGGCGGAGATGACCTGGCCGTCGAGATCGATGCCGATGATGGCGTGGAACTGCTGCTGGGCCAGGGTGTCCCAGGCCGTCGCCCCGGCGGGGGTGAAGTTGATGTTCACCGTCCACTGCCCGGCCTGGCTGAGCGAGGCGTTGGCCGACTTGATCTGGGCGCCGGTGACTCCGGCGGGGCCGAGCACGTACCGGTCGGTCCCCTGGCCCGGGAGCCCCGGCAGCAGCACGGTCGCCGACTTGGTGTCGGCCAGCGGAGCCGTGGACGGGAAGGCGGCGAACTGCGGGTCGGCCGGTGGGTTCTGCGTCGCCTGACCGGTGGAGGTGTTGACCGCCAGGTTGGCGGCCGTCAGCTGGGAGGTGGCGGCACATGACGGAAGTGGGCCGGTACTGGTGGCCTGGCCCTTGGTCGCCGCCGGGGCGAAGCACAGCGCCGGTCGGAAGAAGAGCTGCGCGGTCTTGCCCAGGCGGTCGAGGGTCTGTTGGGTGTTCTTCTCCCCGGGTACCGAGGCGCCGATCAGAGCGCACCGCTGCGCCTGGTTGGGCGCCGGGCAGGGTGCGGTTCCCTGGCTGGAGACGGTGGCGCCGCTGGAGCCGCCCACCCGCTCGTTGAGGATCGTGGTGATGGTGTCGAGCTCGGCCTGCGTGACCGGGGTATGGGTCTGGTAGACCACGGACAGGCCGCCGGCGAGGTCGAGACCGAGCTTGGGGGCCCATCCGGCTGCCAGCGTGGCGACGAACATGATCACCGTCACGATGACGACCGTCATCAGGCTGATCCAGAGTGAGCGCTTGTCCTTCATCGTGCTCAGATGATCGGGGGGCCGTCGGCCCCGCTCGCGTTGGTCCCGTTACCCTCGTCGGCGACGTCGTCGGCGGCGTGGCCGGAGCTTCCGGGCCGGGCCGGCGGCGTGGGGCCGTCAGCAGGTTCGTCGGGAGCTGCCTCGGAAGCCGACGCAGCGCGCGTCGACGTGCCCGACGGCAGGGTGCCGGGTGCCGACGGTGGCTCGGGCCCCAGGTCCGCTTCCTGGCCCACCACGTCCTCGGGAGCGACAACGGGCTCGAGCTTGCGCAGCACGTAGGGACGGAGGACGGTGAAGGACGCGCCCACGCTCGTCTCCAGGATCACCCGGTCATCGGAAATGTCGAGGACGCGCCCGACGATGCCGCCGGCGGTCACGACCTCGTCCCCGACGTCGAACGCCTTGCCCTGGGCCTGGGCCGCCCGCTGCTTCTTCTGCTGTGGGCGGTAGATGAAGAAGTAGAAACCGGCCCCGACCACGACGAGGATCAGCAGGAAGGATGACCCGCTCGACTTCTTGGGCGCGGCGGCCGACACGAGCAGGGCGATCGCCCCGAAGGCGTGCGTCATCGAACGAGGAAAATGGGGGTGGGGGTGGTCACGGCCCCACGACTGTAGCCCAGGCGACCCGGCGCGAGGTCACGGGTCCCGGACCTCGCCCCGCAGGCTTCGTCAAGCCCCCCAGACGGCCGTCGTGCGGGCCCGCAGGCCTTCCAGGGTGCCCGAGGCGATGGCAGCCCGGGCCTCGTCCATGAGGCCAAGCACGTAGGTCAGGTTGTGGATGCTGAGCAGCCGCCAGGCCGTGGGCTCCCCCACGGAGAGCAGATGGCGCAGGTACCCGCGCGACCATCGGGCACACGTCGTACACGGGCAGTTCGCGTCGATGGGGCCGGCGTCGCGGGCGTGCACGGCGTTGCGCAGGTTGAGCCTGCCCCCGGTCGTCCACAGCGACCCGTGCCGGGCCGCCCGTGTGGGAGCCACGCAGTCGAACTGGTCGACACCCAGCGCCACCGCCTCCAGCATGCCCACCGGGTCGCCCACCCCCATCAGGTAGCGGGGACGATCGCCCGGCAGGAGGGGAAGGGTGACGGCCAGCGCGTCGAGCATGTCGCCGCGCGGCTCGCCCACCGACAGGCCCCCGATGCCGTAGCCGTCGAAGTCGAGGTCGACCGTACGAGCGGCGCTCTCTGTCCGCAGCTCGGCGTCGGTGCCTCCCTGGACGATGCCGAAGATCGCCTGGCCCTCGGGTCGCCGGTCGAGGCGCTCGAAGCGTGCCCGGGCCCGGGCCGCCCACGTCGCGGTGCGGTCAACGGCCACCCGCAGGGCCTCGGGTGTGGCCGGCAGCGAGGCGCAGACATCCAGGACCATCTGGATGTCTGCACCGAGCAGTCCCTGGACGTCGACCGCGGACTCGGGGGTGAGCCGGGTGGGGGCGCCGTCGTACACCGAGGCGAAGGTGACGCCGTCATCGTCCACCTCCGCCCGGAGCGAGTGGACCTGGAACCCGCCGGAGTCGGTCAGGGTGTGCCCCGCCCAACCCGTGAACTGGTGGAGTCCCCCCAGCTCGGCAACGACGTCGGCGCCGGGCCGCAACATCAGGTGATAGGTGTTGGCCAGCACCACCTCGGCCCCCAGGGCCCCGAGGTCGATGCTGTCGAGCCCCTTGACCGCTCCCCGGGTGCCCACGGGCATGAACGCCGGCACCCGGTAGGAACCACGTGGGGTGACCACGCGCCCGGTACGGGCCGTGCCGTCGGTCGCCGTCACCTCCACGACGAGCGGGTTCATGGTCTCCCCCGCCCGGGGACGGTCCACACCGGCTCCCCCTTCGCTCCGGACCGGCCGACGATCATGGCGTCGCCGAAGGAGAGGAAGCGGTACCCGTCGGCCAGCGCGGCGGCGTAGAGGTCGCGCCACACCGGCCCACAGAACGCCTCGACCAGGAGGAGGAGGCTCGACCTCGGCAGATGGAAGTTGGTGACGAGGACGTCGACCACCCGGAAGCGGTGGTCACCGTGGATGTAGAGGTCCGTCCGGCCGGCCAGGACTCCGGTGGAGGCCGCCGATTCGAGTGCCCGCACCGCGGTGGTCCCGATCGCCACCACCCGGCGGGCACCGGCACAGGCGCGCACGGTCTCGGGCGGCACCGCGTACCGCTCGGTGTGGATCACGTGGGCCTCCGCCGTCGCAGCCGTCACCGGCCGGAACGTGTCGAGGCCGATGGCCAGGTCGACCCGTGCGAGCTCCGCACCCGATGCCTGGCATTCCTCCAGGAGTTCCGGCGTGAAGTGCAGGCCGGCCGTGGGAGCGGCCGACGAACGTTCGCCGAGGTCACGCTCGGCCGAGTACACGGTCTGGTACCGGTCGGGGTCTCCCAGGGTCCGGTGGATGTACGGGGGGAGGGGCATCGTGCCGGATCGGGTCACCACGGACGGGTCGAGGAGCCGAACTCTCCGGGTGCCGGGTCCTTCGGGGTCCGGATCGAGCACCTCCCCCACCTCGACGACCGGTTCGCCCGGGCGTGACGGATCGGACAGATCGGACCCGTGGTGTCCCTCCATTGCCCGTCCCCTGCCAGATTCGACGAGCAGCGTCCCCGGCGCCAGGCGCCGTCCGGGGCGGACCAGCGCCGCCCAGTCGGTCACCCCGTCGGAGTCGGCATCCCCGAGGGGCTCGACCAGCAGCACCTCCGCCCGACCGCCGGTCGTCTTCGCCAGATCGAGCCGTGCGGCCAACACCCTCGTGTCGTTCACCACCAGTACGTCACCGGGCCCGAGGAGTGAGGGCAGATCGGCCATGGTGGCGTGGTCCATCCCCTCCGAACCGGGAGGGACTGCTCCGAGGACACCGGGGCCGATGAGTAGTCGGGCGGCACTCCGTGGCTCGATCGGTTCCTGGGCGACCGCCCGCTCGGGAAGTTCGTACTCATAGGAGGTCATCGGCGTGCCGGTCGGCACCCTCAGCTCGTCGTGCTGCGCCGTCGATTCGGAGGTGGCGGACACGCCTCCATCGTGCCAGACACGATCGTGTGGGCCGTCCGCATGCCATGGACCACCCCCGCCGGCCGGGCGGGAACTGCACGCATCGCCACCCGGTTCCCGTCGAGCAGGAGCAGAGGTCCTGTCAGAAGACGCCCAATGAGAAGAGGCCCTATCAGAGGAGCGTGGCGTCCACCGGACTCAGCCCGAGGTGCGCCCATGCCTGCGGGCCGGCCATCCGTCCCCGGGTCGTGCGCTGGAGGAGGCCCTGCTGCAGCAGGTACGGCTCGTAGGCGTCCTCGATGGTGTCGGGTTCCTCCCCGATGCACTGGGCAAGGGTGGTGAGCCCGACGGGCCGACCCGAGAACCGGCGGCACAGCACGTCCAGGATGGCCCGGTCCACCTTGTCGAGTCCCAGCTCGTCCACCCCGAACACGTCGAGGCCGGCCACCGCCGCGTCCGACGTGATCGCGCCATCGGCCCGGACCTCGACGAAGTCACGGACCCGCCGGAGCAGCCGGTTGGCGATCCGGGGTGTGCCCCGAGAGCGTTCGGCGATACGGCGTGCCCCGTCCGGATCGATGGGGACGCCGAGGATCCCCGCCGACCTCAGCACGATGGCCTCGAGTTCGACGGGGTCGTAGAGGTCGAGGCGTCCCACGAAACCGAATCTGTCGCGCAAGGGGCCGGCCACCAGCCCGGTGCGGGTGGTGGCACCGACCAGGGTGAACCGAGGAAGGTCGAGCCGGATGCTGCGCGCCGTGGGGCCCTTGCCGATCAGGATGTCGAGTTTGAAGTCCTCCATGGCCGGATAGAGGATCTCCTCGACCGTGCGGTGCATCCGGTGGATCTCGTCGATGAAAAGGACGTCCCCCTCCTGCAGGTCCGTCAGCAGCGCGGCGAGGTCACCTGAACGGACCAGCACGGGACCCGACGTGATGCGGAGCCCGACCCCGAGTTCGGCGGCGACGATGCCGGCCAACGACGTCTTCCCCAGTCCCGGTGGCCCGGCAAACAGCAGGTGGTCGGCAGGCTGGTCACGCTTCAGGGCGGCCTCGATCACGATCCGCAGGTGCTCGGTGAGCTGACTCTGCCCCACGAACTCCGCGAGGGCTCGAGGGCGCAGCCCGGCCTCGTCCGCCTCCTCGGCCGGTGCAGCCACCGGATCGACCGGCCGCACCGGGTCCCGCTCCGCGGACAGGTCGATCCCCTCGGGGGCCAGGACCTCCTTGCGCGCATCGGGGGTCACCGGCCACGCACCAGGTCACGGAGGGCGGCGCGGACGAGCTCCTCCACGGACGCCCCACTGTCGGCACCGTCGAGCACCCCGGCGATCTCGTCGGGCCCGTAGCCGAGCTCGACGAGCGCGGCCCTGGCCTCACCCTTTGCCGATCCGGGCGCCGCCGATGCAGCCGCTCCGCCGTCCAGCGTCGGCAGGTCGAGGCGGGCCTTCAGTTCGAGGAGCAGGCGGGCAGCGGTCTTCTTTCCCACCCCGGGCACCAGGCAGAGGGTGTCCACGTCGTCCTCGAGCACCGCGGTCGACAGAGCTGCCGGTGAGAGCGCCGACAAGATGGCCAGGGCGAGCGACGGCCCCACCCCGTGGGCACCCAGGAGTGCCTCGAAGCAGCGTCGCTCGTCGGCGTGTGCGAATCCGTAGAGCACGATGGCGTCCTCGCGCACGTGGGTGTGCACGTGGAGGAATACCTCGGAACCCGGCCCCCCCAGGCCGGCCAGCGTGGATGTCGGCACCGATACCCGGTACCCGACACCGTGGACCTCCACGATCACCTCGCCCGTCGAGGGGCGGTCGAGCAGCGTCCCCCGCAGGGACCCGATCATCGGTCCACCCCCGCCCTGGCCGCCCGGGCGTCCGGCACGGCGCCGGTGCGCGCGGTGGCCGCGTCGACCGCACGCCTCAGCGACCCCGTGGTGAGGTGGCAGGCCGCCAGGGCGAGGGCGTCGGCGACGTCGGGGGGACGGGGCGGCTCGTCCAGGCCCAGCACCGACGCCACCATTCGCTGCACCTGGTCCTTGGTGGCTCCGCCATACCCGACCAGCGCCTGCTTGACCTCGTTGGACGTGTACTGGGCAACCTCGCAGCCGGCCTCGGCGGCGGCCACCAGGGCGACGCCGGCGGCCTGACCGGTGGCCATCGCCGTGCGGGCATTGACCTGGAAGAAGACCCGCTCGACCACGACGGCATCGGGTCGGAACTCGGCCACCAACGAGCGCAGCTCGTCGTAAAGCGTGCGCAGGCGCTCGGGCAGCGGCATCGAGGGCGGCGACGAGATCACCCCTCCGGCCACAGCGGAAAGGGCGCTCCCTCGCCGGGTCACCACGCCGTAGCCGCAACGGGACAGTCCGGGATCGATCCCGAGGACGAACATGCGTTCGATGGTAGCCGGGGGGTCGGCACCGCGGGGTGATCCCCCGACGGCCACCTCCCGCACGCGGCGTCGGTCACCCGACCCTGCTCAGCCGGCGTACGCCGCCATGATCTCGTCCGGAATGTCGAAGTTGGCGTACACGTTCTGGACGTCGTCATGGTCGTCGAGCGCCTCCAGGAGACGCAGGACCCGCTTTGCCTCCGCCTCGGTCGCCACTTCGACGGTCGAGGTCGGGTGCATGGTGAGCTCGGGCGGTCCCGGCTCCAGTCCGGCCTCTTCGAGGGCGGTGCGCACGGCCATCATGTCTGCCGGATCACTGGTCACCAACCACCGTTCGTCCTCGTCGGACAGGTCTTCGCCTCCGGCCTCCATGGCCACCTCGAGGATCCGCTCCTCGTCGTGGGTCCGGGGAACGGCGATCACACCCTTGCGCTCGAATTGCCAGGCGACGGCCCCGGGCTCCGCCATGGCGCCACCGTTCTTGGAGAAGAGGTTCCGGATCTCCGCTCCGGTGCGGTTGCGGTTGTCCGACAGGCACTCGACGATGACGGCGACGCCGTCAGGGGCGTACCCCTCGTAGGAGATCGACTCGTAACGCACGCCTTCCAGCTCGCCCGAGCCGCGCTTTATCGCCCGCTCGATGGTGTCGATGGGCACCGAGGAGTCCCGCGCCTTGGTGTACATCGTCCGCAGGCTCGCGTTGGCGGTCATGTCGCTGCCGCCCTCGCGAGCCGCCACTTCGATCTGGCGGATGAGCTTGGCGAACACCTTGGCCCGGGCCGCGTCCTTGGCGCCCTTCTGGTGCTTGGTGGTCGCCCACTTGGAGTGTCCCGACATGCGCTACTGCCTCTCCTCTTTGGTCATCTCCACGAACAGCCGTTGCAGCCTACGGTCCGCGGTGAGCTCAGGGTGGAACGCCGCCACCAGGACGGGACCCTGACGGCACACAACGGGGCGCCCGTGTCGGTCCCCCGACACCGGCAGCGTAGCCAGGACCTCCACATCGGGGCCTGCCGACTCGACCACAGGCGCCCGGATGAACACCGCCGGGAGGGGCTCGTCCCCCAGCGAGGGGACGTCCACGACGCCCTCGAACGATGCGATCTGCCGTCCGTAGCCGTTCCGGCGGATGGCCAGGTCGATGACCCCGAAGCTGATCTGATCATCCCGTCCGTCGAGTACCGAGGTGGCCAGCAGGATCATGCCCGCACAGGTGCCGAATACCGGCAGGCCTGCACCGAGCGCCCCCGCCAGCGGATCGAACAGCCCGGACGAACCCAGCAGCAGGGACAGCGTGGTGGACTCACCTCCCGGGACGACGAGTCCCGACAGACCGTCCAGGTCGTGCGGCCTCCGCACCTCGGTGACCGGTTCCCCGAGGTCGGCGAAGGCCTTGGCGTGCTCGCGAACGTCACCCTGGAGGGCGAGGACACCGATCGTCAACGGACCACCGGACGGCCGGTGCCGGCGGGACCGCTACCAGCCACGGTCGGCCAGATGCACACCGAGGGTGCCGATCTCCTGGCCCGCCATGGCGTCCCCCAGGCCGGTCGAGACCTTGGCGACGAGTCCTGCATCGGTGTAGTGGGCGGTTGCCTCGACGATGGCACGGGCCATGAGCGACGGGTTCGAGCTCTTGAAGATGCCCGAGCCCACGAACACGGCTTCGGCCCCCAGCTGCATCACCAGCGAGGCGTCGGCCGGCGTGGCGATGCCTCCCGCGCAGAACAGCGGCACGGGCAGACGGCCGGTGGTGGCGACTTCCTGGACCAGTCCGATCGGTGCGGCCAACTCCTTGGCCCATCCGTACAGCTCGGCCGAGTCCGCCTCGGTCACCTTGCGGATGTCGCCCAGGATCGACCGGAGGTGTCGGACCGCCTCCACGATGTTGCCGGTCCCGGCCTCACCCTTGGACCGGATCATCGCCGCCCCTTCGGAGATCCGACGCAGCGCCTCTCCGAGGTTGGTAGCGCCGCACACGAAAGGGACCTCGTAGGCCCACTTGTCGATGTGATGGGCCTCGTCGGCCGGGGTCAGGACCTCACTCTCGTCGATGAAATCGACCCCGAGGGCGGCGAGCACCTGCGCCTCCGCGAAGTGCCCGATCCGGGCCTTGGCCATGACGGGCACCGTCACCGCGGCCTTGATCCCCTCGATCAGAGCCGGGTCACTCATACGCGCGACCCCACCATCGCGGCGGATGTCGGAGGGCACCCGCTCGAGAGCCATCACCGCCACCGCCCCCGCGTCTTCTGCCACCTTTGCCTGCTCGGCGTCGACCACGTCCATGATGACGCCACCGCGCAACATCTCGGCCAGGCCTCGCTTGACGGTGAAGGTGCCGGTCGGACGGTCGTTACGGGTCGAATCGGTCATGGTCGCATTCTACAGGGGGCCGCGACGTGGGCCTCCCTCTGGTCCCTGGGCTGCACCGGTCCCGCGCCTGGTCGCACCACCTCCCCCACCCCACCGTCACACCCGCCGAGCAGGCTGGCCCCATGGCGCTGGCCACCCTGTCCGATGCACTCCCGACCTT
>Ga0209067_10001077_pt1 | contig 17126 bp, 14 predicted proteins | sample ColStrG_CSR_2013_FD_187199 | JGI IMG/M metagenome (GOLD analysis project Ga0209067, IMG submission 187199) | Freshwater sediment microbial communities in response to fracking from Pennsylvania, USA - Cold Stream Run_MetaG_CSR_2013 (SPAdes)... | ecosystem: Environmental > Aquatic > Freshwater >...
TCACGATACGCAGCGCGTGCAGCCACCATTTCTGTCCAATTATGGGCAGGTTGTGGATAGGCTTGATGCCCAACGAAAATTCCAATCTGATCGGCCTGTCCAAATATACCCGGTTGGCCGAATGGGTGATGTCCCGCCCGCAGATTCAGGAAGAAGCCATACTCCAGATGGCCGACTTATTGATGCATAAAGTGCATCCCGACGGACTGGCGGTCGTCATGGAAGCGGATCATTTTTGCATGCACTGGCGTGGAGTCAAAGATTCTGCGACTAAAATGACCAACAGCGTGATGCGCGGCTCTTTTTTAAAGAACGCGGCATTGCGTCGTGAATTTTTATCTCTGATCAATATGAAAAGCTGAGGAAAAAAATGCTAGTCCGCTTACTGTATGCCAGCCGCGCTGCCACCCCGCTGCTCAGCACGACCATCGATTCAATACTGGAAAAATCACGCAACAATAATCGTGGCCGGGGCATCACCGGCATCCTGTGCTACAACGACGATCTGTTTATTCAGGTGCTCGAAGGCAGTCGTGATACGGTGTGTGATTTGTACAATACCATCGTCAAGGATCCGCGCCACCATGAAGTGCGCATTCTGCATTTTGAAGAGATCCGCGAACGTCGTTTCGGCGCGTGGATTATGGGTCAGGTCAATATCAGCCGCATCAATTCATCCCTGCTGCTGAAATATTCCGAAAAGCCGGAATTAAATCCGCTTAACTGCTCCGGCGAGGCTTCGCTGGCTCTGCTGTATGAACTGATTGCCACCGCCTCGGTCGTCAATCGCACTAATTGATAAACGGCTGCCGGACACTGACAAATTTCTGGCAGCCCCGTCATTGCGTCTTTATCCTGCTTCAGATGTGCCAGTTCGTGCCCCGCTACGGTAAAATGTCGGCACTTTCACGATAGCCTGAGGCAGTCTCCACATGAGCAACGAAACAACTAATCCCGCCAGTTCCAATTTTCTGCGCGCCATCATCGAATCCGACCTGGCGGCCAACACCTATGCCCGGGCTGGTCTGCCGAACGTCATTACGCGCTTTCCGCCTGAGCCTAACGGCTATCTGCACATTGGCCACGCCAAATCGATCTGCCTGAATTTCGGGCTGGCACGGGATTATGCCGGGCGCTGCCATTTGCGCTTTGACGATACCAATCCGGAAAAAGAGGATCAGGAATACGTCGACACGATCCTGGATTCAGTGCGCTGGCTGGGCTTTGACTGGAAACAGCACACTGATACGGATCAGCAGTCGCACCTGTACTACGCCAGCAATTATTTCGACCAGCTGTACGCCATGGCCGAATATCTGATTACTGCCGGCTATGCGTATGTAGACAGTCAAACAGCAGAACAGATGGCAGCGAATCGCGGCAACTTTGGTGAGCCGGGAAAAAATTCGCCGTTCCGTGACCGGCCAGCTGCCGAATCGCTGGATTTGTTCCGTCGCATGAAGGCCGGCGAATTCGCCGATGGTACCCATATTCTGCGCGCCAAAATCAGCGAGCACGCCATGGCGTCGCCGAACATGAATATGCGCGACCCGGCAATTTATCGAATCCGCCACGCCCACCATCACCGCACCGGTGACACCTGGTGCATATACCCGATGTACGATTACACGCATCCCTTGTCGGATGCGATTGAAAAAATCACCCATTCGATCTGCACGCTGGAATTTCAGGATCACCGTCCGTTTTACGACTGGGTCATTGAGCGTTGCGCCGAGGGTGGCTTCTTTCAGCAGCCGGTGCCGCATCAGTATGAATTCGCGCGACTGAATCTGACTTATGTGGTGACCTCAAAACGCAAACTGCGTCAGCTGGTAGAAAACGGCACCGTCACCGGATGGGATGATCCGCGCATGCCCACCATCGTCGGTATTCGCCGCCGCGGTTACACGCCCGAATCGATTCAACTGTTTTGCGAACGCATAGGCGTGACACGCTCGGACGGCTGGATAGATTACAGCACGCTCGAAGCCTGCCTGCGCGACGATCTCGATCCCAAGGCTCCGCGCTCAGCAGCTGTATTACGGCCGCTTAAACTCATTATTGATAATTTCCCGGAACAGGAAAGTGTGGCCTGCTCGGCACCTGTGCATCCGCATCATCCGGAACGTGGCAATCGCGAATTCTTTATCAGTCGTGAATTATGGATCGAGGCAGATGATTTTATGGAAGAGCCGAGCAAGGGCTATTTCCGTCTGTTCCCGGGCAATAAAGTCCGCCTGCGTTATGGCTACGTCATTGAATGCACAGGTTTTGACAAGGATGAAAACGGCAAGGTCATCGCCGTTCACTGCAATTATTTTGCCGACAGTAAAAGCGGCAGCGAAGGCAGCGCCAATTACAAGGTCAAGGGAAACATTCACTGGGTGAGCGCACAGCACGCAATTGCTGCGGAAGTGCGTCTGTATGACCGACTGTTCACCGATGCCAATCCGGATGCCGGTGGCAAGGACTTCATGAGCTTACTGAATCCGAACGCGCTGGAAGTGGTGAATGCCTGGCTGGAAGCGGGCATGGAAACGGCGCAGCCCGACGAGAAATATCAGTTTGAACGGCACGGTTATTTTGTCGCTGACCGGATCGACAGCAAGCCGGGCGCGCCGGTATTTAACCGGGTCACGACTTTGAAAGACAGCTGGGGAAAATGAAACCTGATGAATGCTGGGGGTTGAATTCAACCCCCAGGTTATTTTCAGGCAGCCATTGAATAGGCAGGGATCGCAAAGCCTGGCATGACATGAACGCGCGCTGCTTTTTTGACACGTTTTGGCGGATTCATCAATGCGGCAATACGCATTTCAAGGGCAGCCGATTCGGTTTTCAGCACAAAGTGCGCAGGACGCTGAGACTGAACAATGCTCCAGCGTGCCACCGGTGCATGTCCAGTACCATTTAACAGATTGCGATCCAGCAGCCATTTTTCGAAGGCGCGGGTCGGCAAATTACTTTCGACCCAGATCAGGTTATCTGATGTCATTTGTTTATTGTTATTGCTGCGAATGAGTATCTCGTAAATCATATTATCCGTTCTCCGTGTGGAATCATCGCTAACGACAGGTGTTCCAGGCAAGGATTCATTGTTTGATTACGACTGAAAACGCAGCGAGTGGCACTTGAGTTGACAGGCAGTGCAAAATATTTTTCAGTGCATCGTCTTGTAACGTTTTATTTGTCAGGTATCAGATCACGACGCCAAACTGAAACAATTATTATTCTATTGAAATAACAAAAAAATATTATGCCTCAAAATACTGATGATTATGATGATTTAATTTCTCTTTGTACTTTACATATCCATAATATTGTCTCGATTGCCTTTGAATATACAGAACAAAATAGTGCGATTGTGGTGTACGACGAACGTTGTAAATTGTCCAAAATTCTCACAGCAGCGTATCAACGTGTTTTACCGAACGCCCAATTTATTCATTTTGATGACGTCACGCCCGAATTTATTCTGTCCGCTTTTGACACATTGCATGCCAACGATCTGGTGGTGCAGATTCAATCAACCAATTTCCGGCTGGGTGCTTTCCGGGTGCGCATTGAATTATTCAAACGTCAACTGAAGGTGCTGGAACATCCGCATCTCGAGCGCATGACCGACGAACAGGTCAACTACTACATCGACGCGCTCGAATACGACAGCAGCTACTACCGCCGGGTCGGACCAGCGCTGCAACAGCGCATCAACCAGGCCCAGCGCGCCGTCATCGACAGCGGCAACGGCGAACAATTATTTTTTGACAGTCGGTTTGAATCCGCCAAACTCAATATCGGCGACTACACCGGCATGACGAATGTCGGCGGACAATTCCCTATCGGTGAAGTGTTCACCGAGGCGCTGGATCTGGAAGCGGTGCACGGCCGGGTGCGTATTCCGGTATTCGGCGACACCACCTTCTCGGTCAACACGCCAGCCGAGCCGATCACACTGATCATAGCCAGCGGCCGCGTTACCGGCGTTGAGAACTCCACACCGGAATTTGATCTGGTGCTGCAACAGATCCGGGATGAAGAAGGTGAAGTCTGGCTGCGCGAATTAGGCTTTGGCATGAACCGTGCGCTGACATTTGAACGCACCGTCAACGATATCGGCACGTTTGAGCGCATGTGCGGAGTCCATCTGTCACTCGGCGCCAAGCACGGTCAGTATGCCAAACCACAAATCCGGCGCGCCATGGCCAGATATCACGTCGACGTATTCGCAGCCACCCATACCGTGCAACTGGATGATGCAGTCATTTACGAGCATGGCGCCTGGCTGGTTTAAACAGCAGAAGTTGTAAATTTGTATCGTGTGCAGGGGATTTTCACAGCCAGATCTACCGGTTGTCATAATTGAACGCTACACTGGCTCCGGTTTTATTCTTAATCATTTCTGCGAAATCACGCCATGACACATCCCAAGATCGAAAAATCCATTTTCAAAGCCTATGACATCCGCGGCATTGTAGGCAAGACGCTGAATCCGGACGTCGCGTTTCATCTGGGTCAGGCCTTTGGCACCGCCGTGCTGGCCAAAGGTGAAGTCAACGTGGTGATCGGACGCGACGGACGTCTGTCCGGACCGGAGCTGAGCGAAGCGCTGGCCCGCGGTCTGCAGGCCGCCGGGGCTAACGTGATTGATCTGGGTATCGTCGCCACGCCGCTGGTGTATTTTGCGACCCATGTACTGGAAGCGAAATCCGGCATCATGGTGACCGGCAGCCACAACCCGCCTGACTACAATGGTTTCAAAATGGTGCTGGCCGGCGAGGCCATTTATGGCGACGCCATACTGGATCTGTACCACACCATCACTGCCCAAACCTATGCCACCGGTCTGGGCAAATACATGCAACACAATATCCGCGCGGCCTACCTGAAACGCATCATCTCCGGAGTCAAGCTGGAACGCGGCATGAAAATCGCCATCGATTGCGGCAACGGCGTGGCCGGTGCTTTTGCCGGAGAGTTGTATCGTGACATGGGATGTCAGGTCGACGAACTGTTTTGTGAAGTCGACGGCACATTCCCCAACCATCACCCCGATCCGGCACATCCGGAAAATCTGCAGGATCTGATCGCTCACGTCAAAAACAGCGATGCCGAACTCGGCCTGGCTTTTGACGGCGACGGTGACCGGCTCGGCGTGGTAACCAAAGACGGGCAAATTATTTACCCCGACCGCCAGTTAATGTTATTTGCCGAAGATGTATTAAGCCGCAATCCTGGTGCGCAGATTTTGTATGACGTCAAATGCACCCGACACATCGCTGCCTGGGTCAAAGCCCGCGGCGGCGTGCCGTTGATGTGGAAAACCGGACACTCGCTGGTCAAGGCCAAAATGCGCGAGACCAATGCGCCGCTGGGTGGTGAAATGAGCGGACATATTTTCTTTAAAGACCGCTGGTATGGATTTGATGACGGCATGTATGCCGGTGCACGCCTGCTGGAACTGATGTCGCGCGTTCCCGATCCGTCAGCCGTATTGAATGCCCTGCCCCAGTCCAGCTCCACACCGGAATTGCAGCTCACATTAAATGAAGGTGAAAATTTTGCACTGATCGCAAAAATGCAGCAGGCCGACCAGGTGCAGGCCCATTTTGCCGATGCAGAACAGATCATCAGCATAGATGGACTGCGTGTGGAATATGCCGATGGCTTTGGTCTGGCGCGGTCCTCCAATACCACGCCCGTCATCGTCATGCGCTTTGAAGCGGAAAACGATGCCGCGCTGGCGAAGATCCAGGCAGCATTCAAACGTGCGATCCTGGCAGTCAAGCCTGAAGCACGGCTGCCGTTTTAAACTGATGAAAATATTGCTGGTCCGGGTTTCATCGATGGGCGACGTGCTGCACAACATGCCCATCGTGTCGGATATTTTGCATCACTTTCCAGACGCACAGATTGACTGGGTGGTCGAAGAAAATTTCGTCGAACTGGTCAGACTCAATGCCGGCGTGCGCAACATCATTCCTTTTGCGCTGCGTCGCTGGCGTAAAAAATTATTTTCTGCGGCAGTGCGCGCAGAAATGGCAACATTCAAGAAAACGCTGCAGGCCGAAAACTACGACCTGATTCTTGATACCCAGGGTCTGCTGAAAACCGGTGTTCTGATGGGACTGGCCAATGGCGTGGCCAAAGTCGGACTGGCGAATGGCACGGAAGGATCGGGATATGAATCGATCTCGCGCTGGTTCCACACCCTGAGCGTGCCGGTAGCCGTGCGCACCCATGCCGTGCTGCGCGGTCGCCTCGTCGCAGCTGCGGCGCTGGGCTACCGTGACAACCTGGAACAGATCCCACCGGAATTCGGCCTGTTGGCGCCACCCAAACACAATCAGGACTGGTTACCAGAAAAAGAGTACGCGGTATTTTTTCATGGTACGGCCGGCGCAGAAAAAAAATGGCCGGCACATGACTGGATCACGCTCGGCAAATATCTGTCCAAACGCAACCTCCCAATTCTGCTTGGCTGGGGAAATCGCAGCGAGCAGATCGAAGCACAACAACTGGCGCAACATATCCCGGGCGCGACGGTACTGCCCAAGCTGTCCATGCTGGATGCGATCACGCTGGCACAGCGCGCTGCACTGGTGGTCGGCGTCGATACCGGCCTGACCCATATCGCGGCTGCATACGGCCGGCCAACGATAGAAATCTACGTTGCGTCGCCACGTTGGAAAACCGAAGGAAACTGGTCGGATAAGATTACCAATCTGGGCGACCGGGGCACACCACCTGCCGTTGCCGATGTCATTGCCGCGGCAGATCAACTTCTGAAATAAAAAACGGGCTCAATCTGCATTAAGCCCGCCTTGTTCCAGCATTTCAGTTCCAGCAATTACTGCGGTGGCTGTTTCGTCTGAACCAGTTGCAGAGGTTCGCTGGAAATTTCAACCGGCGCCTTGCGTACGCGTGGCGTGCGCACTTCCGAAACCGGCGTGGCATAGGTTTGCGCCTGACGTAATTTGTTCGGATCAGTTGCCGCCAGAACCAGACCGGCTGAGGCCAACATATCGTTCAAATCCTCTACGCGAGTTACTGCCGGCACCACCGGAGCAACCGCAACCAAGGGTTCAGCTGCTTCAGCGACTGCCGGCACTGCTGGTTCCACGATGGCTGCTGGCGCAGCAACTGGTGCAGCCACTGGTTCAGCAACAACGGCAGCAGGTTCAAATGTCAATTCAACCTGGGTCGGAACAACAGCTACCGGGGCCGGAACAAGCGGCTGTTCTGCGGCAACCGTTTCAGCTATCGCTTCTACTTCGGTTACTTCAACCGCAGCCGGCGCAGGAGTCACTGCGACAGATTCACTCACTGCAATGACGGGTGCACTTTCCGCAATCGCATGATGCGCCGGTTCGGCCTCGCTGCTCTGGTGCTGCTCGGCCTCGGCCATATCAGCTACCGGAACAAAATCTTCCGAGTTGTCACGCGCTACGGTTTCAGCAGCACCATTTTCACCTGGTTCACGATCACGACGATTACGGTTACGGCCACCGCGACGACGACGGCGGCGCGGCTCATCGCCATCGACATTATCAGTCCTGGCAACCTGATCCAGATTGTCTTCAGGCTCATCAGCCTCTTCAGAATCCGGCAATTTCAATTGGTCCGGGTTGTCCACTGCTACGGCTTCAGTGGCTTTTTTCGCTGCACGTTCTTCGCGTTCGCGCTGCTGACGTTCACGACGCGCTTCCTGGGATTCGCGCTCGGGACGCGGTGCACGTGGTCCCTTGGCAGGACGCGCTGCGACATCGGCGGTTGCCGCTTCGGTAATCACCGGTTTGGTCTGCTTGCTGTTGGCCGCTCCGGGTGTTGCCGGGGCACGTTCCTCGCCCTCACCCTTGGTGCGACCATTGCGGTTACGGTTGCGGTTACGGCCATTGCGGTCATTGTTGCCACGCGCTTCACGTTCAGATTTGACTGGGACGACCACCGGAGCAACAGCGACTTCTTCAGCCACAGAACTGCCACTCAGCCAGCCCAAAATACGGGCAAAAAATCCGACCGATTTGGTTTCCTGCACCACCGGTGCCGGTTTGACTGCGACCACTTCCGGACGTTCGACGGTAGGCGCCGTGTCAGGCGTTATGCTCTTGACCATGGCTTCCTGACGCGGCTTGACATCGACCTTGTTGGTCTTGCTGTAACCGATATCGGTATCAGCCTGCTCTGCCATGGCGTAGCTGGCGTGGGTTTCTTCCAGACGCGGATCATCTGACTTGAGACGATCGAGTTTGTAGTGCGGCGTTTCCAGATGCTTGTTCGGAATCAGAATCACTGTCACCCGATGACGGGTTTCCAGTTTCAGAATTTCGCCGCGTTTTTCATTCAGCAGGAAAGCGGCCACATCGACCGGCACCTGGCAATGAATCGCAGCAGAATTTTCTTTCATCGCTTCTTCCTGAATAATCCGCAAGACCTGCAGTGCAGAAGATTCGGTATCACGGATATGACCGGTGCCGTTACAGCGCGGGCAAGTCACGTGACTGCCTTCAGACAGCGAAGGACGCAGACGCTGGCGCGACAGTTCCATCAGACCAAAACGAGAAATTTTGCCCATCTGGACGCGGGCGCGATCGTAGCGCAGCGCATCTTTCAGGCGGGTCTCGACTTCGCGCTGGTTTTTGGTGTTTTCCATGTCGATAAAATCGATCACGATCAAACCGCCCAGATCGCGCAGTCGTAACTGGCGGGCGACCTCTTCGGCTGCTTCGCAGTTGGTATTGAAAGCCGTGGTTTCGATGTCAGCGCCGCGGGTTGCGCGGGCAGAGTTGACGTCGACAGATACCAGTGCTTCGGTATGATCAATCACGATTGCGCCGCCGGATGGCAGTGGCACAGTGCGCGAGTAGGCTGTTTCGATCTGGTGTTCGATCTGGAAGCGGGAAAACAGCGGGACATCATCGCTGTAGCGTTTCACGCGATGCACCATATCGGGCATGACGTGGCTCATGAACTGCTGAGCCTGCTCGTAGATATCGTCGGTATCAATCAGGATTTCGCCGATATCAGGCTGAAAGTAATCGCGAATCGCGCGGATCACCAACGAGGATTCCTGATAAATCAGGAACGCACCAGAGGCTGATTTGGAGGCACCTTCAATCGCACGCCAGAGCTGCATCAGGTAGTTCAGATCCCATTGCAGTTCATCAACGTTGCGGCCGATGCCGGCTGTACGGGCAATCACGGACATGCCGGAAGGCAGATCCAGTTTATCCATGGTGTCGCGCAATTCCTGACGGTCTTCGCCTTCAACACGGCGTGAGACACCACCACCGCGTGGGTTGTTAGGCATTAAGACCAGGTAACGACCAGCCAGTGAAACAAAGGAAGTCAGCGCCGCGCCTTTATTGCCGCGCTCTTCTTTTTCAACCTGGACCATAATTTCCTGGCCTTCGCGCATGGCTTCCTTGACGGAAGCAGTGCGCGGATCAACACCTTCTTTAAAGTAAGTACGGGCGATTTCCTTGAACGGCAGGAAACCATGACGGTCTTCGCCGTAGTTAACAAAGCAGGCTTCGAGGGAAGGTTCAATGCGAGTGATCACGCCTTTATAAATATTGGACTTGCGCAATTCACGACCAGCGGTTTCGATATCGATATCGATGAGTTTTTGCCCATCAACAATTGCCACACGCAGTTCTTCTTGCTGCGTGGCGTTAAATAACATACGTTTCATTTTTCTACTCCATGACCTGTCGGTCATATTGAAGGCGCTACCACTATATATATAGTTGGCGCCATTTTTACACGGGGTGTGCGTGGAGTAGTTGAGATAGTGAGAATTCGTGATCAGCACGCAAGGCGGCATATCACAGGGGATTGAGGTGTTACCGAGTGCACATGTCTGTTGGACTACTCAGATAAATCTGTCAGCGGCAAATAATTACCGCAGCAGGCAATGCGCAACTTATAAAGCGTGTCATTGAACTATTCGGATTAAAGAAATGCCGGGTTGGCACCATCTAACGAATATCACGCAGGCAATAAATTCAGGTTACTTATTAATAGTGTCGAATCTAGTGCTTGCGCTGCACAGCTTGTAAAAATCGATAACGCAACAATTCATCAACCTGAAAAGCATACCCAAAGAGAGTAACTGCTTTCCGGTAAAAAATTCTTAAAATCAAAACTACGAAACCCTTGTTCCCGGCAGCCACTTCTATGCCCTCAGAACAGGTACGCACACATCTTTTCAGTCGAATTTGCAAATAGGCGAGGCTGACTGACGCGCCACTGTGTAGAATGTGTTCTTTTCCCACACAAGCAACCATTTCACTCGAACTGAGTCAAACTGCGCACCGATTATATATTCAAAATGAAGGACTTAGCGAAATTTAATAGTAACTTGCATGAAAAGAAAGCTTCCGGGCAGGAACAATTCTCTTCGTCAACTATTGCTCAAGTGCAAATGTTAACAATTTCAGAAGAAGATGTCGGTCAGCGTATTGATAATTTCCTCCTGAAAATTTGCAAGGGCGTTCCAAAAAGTCATGTTTATCAGATCTTGCGTTCCGGACAAGTCCGCGTCAACAAAGGTCGCATTGATCAACTTTACCGACTGCAACCTGGCGATGTGGTGCGCGTCCCGCCGGTGCGCATGTCCGAAGCCAAACCGAATAACGCACCAAAATCGGAATTTGCCATCCTGTTTGAAGATGCCCATTTGTTAATTATCGACAAGCCCAGCGGCGTCGCAGTCCATGGCGGTTCCGGCATTTCCTACGGTGTCATCGAACAGTTGCGCGCCTCCCGGCCGGACGCCAAATTCCTGGAACTGGTGCACCGCCTCGACCGGGAAACCTCAGGAATTCTCATGTTGGCCAAAAAACGCTCGGCACTGACCCATTTGCATGAGCAGATGCGGGAAGGCCAGACCGACAAGCGCTACCTGACCCTGATCGCCGGTGACTGGAAGAATCAGCGTCAACATATCAAACTGGCGCTACATAAATATACGGCCCCGGATGGCGAGCGCCGGGTCCGGGTGCAGGCTGACGGCATGGCCAGCCACACGATCTTTTCCCTGGTCAAACGCTATGGCGAATTCACGCTGCTGGAAGCGGAACTGAAAACCGGCCGCACCCATCAGATCCGCGTCCACCTGTCGGCCAGCGGTTACGCCATGGCAGGTGACGACAAATACGGCGACTTCGCGCTGAACCGGCGACTCATGAAGCCTGAAGGCACACGAATTGCTTTAAAAAGAATGTTTTTGCATGCGCACCAGCTTACCTTCACCCATCCCGATACCGGATTGCCGATGACGATTAATGCTGCCATGCCCAAAGAATGCGAACAGTTTTTGCACAGCCTGTCTGCACAATAAATTCAATCAGGGGAATAAATCGTTATGTCTAAAAGAAAATACGACTTTATCGTCTTCGACTGGGACGGCACCTTAATGGACAGCACCAAGACCATTATCAAGTGCATTCAGTCAGCGGCCCAGGACCTGGGACTGCCGATACCAAGCGTCAAAAACGCCTCCTACGTGATTGGCCTGGGCATGGTCGATGCCATGAAGGCCGCCATGCCCGATGTGGATCCGCAGATGTACCCCAAGATGATTGAGCGTTACCGCCAGCATTACTTCAATCAGGACAATGACCTGGTTTTGTTCGATGGTGCGTTCGAGATGCTGACTGATCTGTCGCAGCAGGGTTATTTTCTGGCCGTGGCCACCGGCAAAAGCCGGGTAGGCCTGAATCGCGCCCTCAATGCCAGCAAACTGCTCACCCTGTTTGACGCCACGCGCTGCGCCGATGAAACCTTTTCCAAGCCCAATCCTGCAATGCTGTTTGAGCTGACTCGCGAACTCGGTCAGGACATGCACCGCACCGTCATGATAGGCGACACCACCCATGATTTGCTCATGGCTGGCAATGCCGGTGCCGATGCCATCGGCGTCAATTACGGCGCGCATGATCACCGTCAACTGCAGGAACACAATCCGGTATTTATCGCCGACACCATCCCGACACTGCATCAGTGGCTCAACGAGCATGCCTGACATGACGGAAATCTGGGTATGCGCATCGGATGATGTCATCGAAGGCGGTAGAGGCGTGCGTTTTCCGGTCACTGCCGGCGACGAAGATTCGACCGGATTCGTGATCCGCTACGGCAGCGTTGTGTATGGCTATCTGAACCGCTGCGCGCATGTACCAATCGAACTTGACTGGAGTCCGGGCGAATTTTTTGAAGGCAGCGGTTTATATCTGATGTGCTCAACCCACGGCGCGATCTATGAACCTGATACAGGACATTGCAGCGGAGGGCCCTGTCGCGGCGGAAGATTGCGGCCAATAGCGGTCATTGAAAAAGAACAGAAGATTTTCTGGAAACCGGACAATTATGTGCGACCGGCGCGCGCCTGAACGTGATGTATTCAGCAAGACCTTCATAGATTTTTCGAACACCCTTTGCAGTCCTATAGTTTTTATTGTCTTGAACAGCCTTGCTGCCGGGCCTATATTGACCCCCTGATCCGACATCGAGAAGGGGGTCCCTATTCAAAAATACTCCTTATTCAATACACAATTAAATCTGTGATCCGGGCGCACATTTTCACATCGATATTACCGGACAGTTTTAGCGAACCAACAAGTCAGTCATATCACCGGATGCAGATGCTCTTTGCCATTATTTAGATTGAAATATGCCTGTTGAATTTCATACAGAATTGAGGTTTCTCGGATTCCTCGCCATGTTGCCAGTTGGTGACACCATGTTGACTAAATGAAGTACCGAAAACGGTGGCGCAATACCACCGTTTTTTTTCGCTTTTTTTCTTTACGCCAGATCAAAGTCATTTTTTCGAATTCGGTTATGATTGTCGGCCGAATGCAAAATCAACAACTCCCGGATCAATCCAATTGTTTAATTTTAAATTCTTCACAAAATCACCCTCCATTGCGTGTTACCACTGCGGCGATCAGGTCGCGCTGCGCGATGCGGTAGTCCACGAGTTTCACGGCGCACCACGCGATTTGTGCTGCCATGGCTGTGTAGCGGTATTGATGATGATAGAAGCGAACAGCTTGACCAACGATTATTTGCGCGACAAAGCAATAACCGAGACCCTGACTTCTTGAATATATTGGCATGTAATGGATAGTACGGCCGCCCCCACCGACGTCACCACAACAACTGTCAGCGAAAAAATCAGTCTGAACGGCATGCGCTGCGCCGCCTGTGCGCAACTCATCGAATTCCGCCTGAAACAGTTAAATGGCATTGCCAGCGTGCGCATGAATTACGCATCGCAACGGGTTGATGTCAGCTGGCAGCCAGAAGCCATCAATCTGCACGCGATTATCGACGCCGTGCACGACCTCGGCTACGGTGCCGTGCCGCATGGCCAGGCCGACCGGCAGACCCAGCGTAACAAGGCAGATATCTGGCGCCTGTTTGTAGCCGCTTTCGCCATGATGCAGGTCATGATGTATGCCTTCCCTTCCTATCTGCAACCACATCCGGAGGTTGGCGGCGACCTGACGCCCGAGATTGATCATCTGCTGAAACTGGCCTGTTTTGCGCTTGCCATACCGGTGCTGCTGTTTTCATCGGCACCGTTTTTCCGCTCTGCCTGGCGGGATATCCGCAACCGTCACATCGGTATGGATGTGCCGGTCAGCACCGGCATACTGGCCACCTTCTTTATGAGTACCTGGGCTACGTTTAACGGTGGTCACGTGTATTTTGACTCGATGATCATGTTTGTCTCTCTGCTGCTCGCCGCACGCATGGTTGAGGCACGGATCCACCAGAAAAGCACGGCGGCCCTGCACAGCCTGACGCAGCTGAATCCGACAGTAGCGCAACGTCTACCCGGCTATCCCGACAGCCGCACCAGCGTGACGGTCGAAGCGCAACAATTACAGATCGGCGATTACGTGCTGATTCCCCCCGGCGCGCAGATCCCCGCCGATGGTGTTGTGGTGGAAGGCTGCAGCGAATGCGACGAATCATGGATGAGCGGCGAATCAAGGCCACAGGCCAAACAAATCAAGTCACCGTTGATTGGCGGTGCAATGAATATCAGCAGTCCGCTGATCATGCGCGCCGAACAGGTGGCCGAATCCACCCGCTACGCCAACCTGATCCGCATGATGGAGACAGCCAGCAATGAGAAACCGCCGCTGGTCGCGCTGGCCGATAAACATGCGAGTCAGTTCCTGACCATCATCATGCTGCTCTCGGTGGTGACCGGCTTCGTCTGGTGGCAGATCGATCCGGCCCGCGCAGTCTGGATTGCGATTACCGTACTGGTCGTTACCTGTCCCTGCGCACTGTCGCTGGCCACGCCTGGCGTGATGTCTGCCGTGATCGGTCTGCTGGCGAAGCACGGCGTGCTGATTGCCAGAGGATCCGCAATAGAAGGACTGGCGCGGGCTCAACATATCGTGTTCGACAAAACTGGTACGCTCACTGAGGGCAAACTAAAGGTCTGTGCCAGCCAGGTCTGGCGCGACGACGACCTGGCGCCATTCGCAGTCCTGGCCCGGCATTCACTGCATCCGGTATCGAAGGCATTGGCCAGCCACCTTCTGCCCGGTGATCTGCTTTGCGACCATGTCACCGAAGTCGCAGGACAGGGTATGCAGGCCACTTGCGGTGGCCGGACCATCCGCCTCGGCCGGCTGGACTATGTGCAAACGCTGTCGGATCAGACTGCAATCCATCTGGAACAGTTGCCGACCGCATTTTCCGACGCCAGCCTGTGCGCCTGCGGTGATGAAGCGGGGCTGATCGCCGTGTTCGCGCTCAGTGATGTGCTGCGTCCCGATGCGCTGCTGATGGCGCAGCAGCTCAGGGCGATGGGCAAGCAGCTGTACATCCTTTCGGGCGACAGCGAACGTGTCGTCGAACAGATTGCCGCGCAATTACAGCTCGACCACGCGGTGGGCAATCTGAGTCCCCATGAAAAGTATCTGGCCATCCAGGCCATGCAAAAAAATGGCGCGAAAGTGGCGATGATCGGTGATGGCATGAACGACGGGCCGGGACTGTCAATTGCCGACGTATCGATTGCCATGGGACAGGGCGCACCCATCACTCAGGCGCGCAGCGATGTGCTGCTGCTGTCGAACCGGCTGCCTGATCTGGCCTATGCCATCCAGATGTGCCGCACCTCCCTGACGCTGATCAAACAGAACCTTGCCTGGGCTGTCGGCTATAATCTGCTCGCGATTCCCGCAGCAATGAGCGGTGTGATCGAACCCTGGCACGCCGCAATCGGCATGTCGGCCAGCTCACTCATTGTCGTAGCGAATTCGCTGCGCCTTCTGATCAACAAAAAGGCATAGACCAGACAGTGGAAATTTTATATTTGCTGATTCCGGTGAGCATCGTGCTGGTATTTGTGATCGGCGCGATTTTCTGGTGGGCGTTGAACAATCAACAGTTTGACGGGCTCGATGAAGAAGCGAACCGGATCTTCATGGAAGATGATCTGCCGGTCAATCCTGAGGCAGCTGCGCCATCAGCTGACGCGCAAGCTGTAAAAAATCCGCCTCCGTAATCCCGGCCAGATTCACGGCGGGGGCCATGTTCAGCTTTGGAAAATTGCGGCCGATAGAACGCAGATAAGCCGGATCATAATGTTGCGCCAGCAAGTCACGCACCAGTTCCGCCATCTGATTCTGATTCACCAGATCCTGCCAGTGATGAATTTTTTCCTTGCCGTGCAGGCTGGTCAGATAATGCAGGCGCTTCATCAGTTCCACAGGCTCTGTAGTGAAATAGGCATAATCCTCCATCAACAGCGCCACCCGCAAATCAAAGTCAGACTGCAGATTGATGCAATCGGCCGAACGGATACACTCGATCAGATGGGCGGGTACGCGCAGATTGCCCACCTTCTTGCTTTCCGATTCCACGTACACCGGTTTCTGACTGTCAAAATGCCGCAGTCTGTTCCAGATGGCGCTCTCGAATGCTTTTTGCGCCGGCTGCGGCTCGGTCGGCAGATCACCCAGCACCGAACCGCGATGCGCGGCCAGCTGCTCCAGATCCAGTACCTGCGCGCCACATACGTCCAGCGCCTGCAGCAAGCGACTCTTGCCACTGCCGGTGGTACCGCACACGACCCGATACTGAAACCGGCTGATCAGCGTATCTAGTTCGGCATTGATATGCAGCCGATACGCCTTGTAGCCGCCATCCAGCTGCGCCGCCGGCCAGCCGATTTTGGCCAGAATCAGCGCCATCGCGCCACTGCGATTGCCGCCGCGCCAGCAGTAAATCAAGGGCTTCCAGTTGCGCGGATATGCCAAGAATTGCTGCTCGATATGCAGCGCAATATTTTTCGCCACCAGTGCCGCCCCCACCTTCTTGGCTTCAAAGGCGTTAACCTGTTTATACAGGGTGCCGACCAGGATACGTTGCTCGTTATCCAGCACCGGACAGTTGATCGCACCCGGGATATGGTCCAGTGCAAATTCGGCCGGACTGCGCACGTCAATAATCTGATCAAACTCTTCAAGCTGATCAACGATGTCGCAGAATGGCAGGAGTGCGGGATATTTCATTTATCTTTTCGTGAACACCAGATCCCAGACACCATGTCCAAGTTTTAAACCGCGGTTTTCAAATTTGGTCACGGGACGATACGAAGGACGCGGGGCATATCCGTCTGCGGTGTTCTGCAATGCAGGTTCGGCACCCAGCACCTCCAGCATCTGCACCGCATATTCTTCCCAGTCGGTCGCACAGTGCAGATACGCACCCGCCATTAACCGTGAAGTGATCAGCTGCACCATGGCAGGCTGGATCAGACGTCGCTTGTTGTGACGTGCCTTATGCCACGGGTCCGGGAAAAACACGTGCACACCGACGAGTGAATTGGGGGCAATCATGTGTGTCAGCACATCAAATGCGTCGTGCTGAATAATGCGTTGGTTGGTTAACTGTTGCTCGCCGATCAGTTTCAGCAGGCTGCCCACGCCTGGCGTATGCACTTCCACACCAATAAAATTTTTGTCGGGCATGCCTTTGGAAATCGTGGCACTGGTTTCGCCCATGCCAAATCCGATTTCAAAAATCGTCGGTGCAGCACGACCGAAGGTAGCAACGACATCCAGCGGCATCTTCTGATACGGCACGCAAAA
>Ga0209067_10001079_pt1 | contig 17112 bp, 13 predicted proteins | sample ColStrG_CSR_2013_FD_187199 | JGI IMG/M metagenome (GOLD analysis project Ga0209067, IMG submission 187199) | Freshwater sediment microbial communities in response to fracking from Pennsylvania, USA - Cold Stream Run_MetaG_CSR_2013 (SPAdes)... | ecosystem: Environmental > Aquatic > Freshwater >...
CGCTGCCGGATTGCCTTCGCCCAGGGTCGCGTTTCCTCGTAGGTGACCAGGGACATTGGCGCCGCTGTTCCCTTGCGGTGACACTCCTGGCATTTTTCCTGAAAAATGGGGGCGATGTGTTTGGCGAAGGTCACTTGCGCGTCGCCAAGATCCGCGGCCAGGGCAATGCCAGGCAGCAGCAGAAGAGCCCCGAAACAGAAAGCATCCCTCATGGTCTGTCCCTTTCTCCGAGTGGGCGGAATGATCTCAAACCGAGTCTAGGCGACTCACGGACGGATGTCAATGGCCTACCGACCAGTCGGGAAGGCGGGAGGCGTCGAAGGCCTAAACCTAAACAGGCGGCACAGCCCTTGTGGGGCAGATTGGCAATCCGATTGGCAATCTGCCCCACACGCGCTTCGCCAGTAGAGAAATATGCTCGTTCGCCGCAGTTCTTGGTAGTGCGTCGGATCGCCGAGCCTCAACACCTGCACGTCAGTCAACCCGCAAGGCTTTGAGTCTCGCAGTGGTGACCCTATTTCCCGGCCCGCAGCCCCGCTTCCAGCTGGGGCACGGAAACATCCATGTATTGCCGCGAATAACGGATGAACCCCAAACTGCGAAGGCGGTTGAGTTGGAACGTCACCACTTCCCTGGATGTCCCCACGCACTCGCTTAGAATCTGATGCGTCAGCGGCTCGACCCGGGTGGCGCCGTCAGGCATCTCCACACCAGCGCTCCGGGCAATCTCGATCAGGACCAGCATCAGGCGCTTGGGTGTATCGTACCTGACGAGGCTCTGCATGCGGTCCATCAGGTCGAGACACTGCTTGACCAGGTACTGGCACAGAACCAAGCCGAGCCGTGGGTTCAGGTCTACCTGCTCGTCGATCTCAGAGGCCGTCCAGGACATGAGCCGTACCGCCTCGAGAGCCACCGCCGTGTCCGAGCGGTTCGGAGCCCGGATCAGAGCCGGCTCACCGAACAGGCCGCCCTTGAACACCAGCCGGCATACCGTTTCACCCTCACTTGGCGTGGTGCTGACCTTGACCCGCCCAGCCATAACCAGATAGAGGTTTGCCTGGGGCCGGTGCGGGGGATAGATCACGCTGCCGCGCGAAAACTCCCGGGCGGAACTTTTTGGCAGCAATTCCAACAAGTCCGCCTCTGGATCTAAAGCTAATGCTGCCCGTGCCATTTGATACAAGAGTACCGCGAGATTCTGCTCAGTTCATCAGGAATTTGCTGTATATTCGTGAAAAAAGTTGCCTCTTGCGACGTCCGCCCCCAACCAGTTCCAAACCCAATAGCCCACAATAGGGATTGACACGGCAATCAGAAATGCCGGGGCGTATTGGCGATGATCGAACAGCCGCCCGAACAAGGGCATCGTCAAGGCCACCCCAGCGCTCCACGAACCTGCCCCCACGCCCGCAATCAGTCCGGCATGCTCGTGCGAATAGACATGCGTCGCGTAGGCAACGGACAGAACCACAAAGCCCGAGGCCACGAACATCGCAAGAAATAGAAAGAACATCACGGCGCCAACGTTGCGCAACCAGGGGACCGCCGCGAAAGCCAGGTTGAGCAGCACGCAGACCGTCACCAGGCGGCGCAGCGCGGGGATGCGCGGCTGCCCCAGTCTGAGGGAGCGGTCCGAGATCCATCCCCACACGAAATAGCCGGCCTCCCAGCCGAGCGGTGGAATCCACAAAACCTTGCCGATGAACTTCTGCGAGAAACCCAGGGGGTGCGCCAGGTAGAGCGAACCGTTGTAGAGCACGAACCCCAACGGCAGAGCGCCCAACGCGTAGGCTCCTATGAAGGCCCACAGGCGGCGGTCGCGGAGGTGCGGTCCGGGAGTCTTGGCCGTAGCAGCCGCCCGCCGCTGCCGGATATCGGGCCGCCGTGCCACTACCGCCCAGGTGGCCAGCCATGCCAGGCCGATGACTCCGGTAAACCAGAAGGCGCCGCGCCAGCCCCACCACAGAAAGATCGGCGTCACCACCAGGGGCGTGATTACCGCGCCCAACGAGCCGCCGCTGTAGGCCACCGCTAGCCCGCGGCCGCGATGCTCCGGCGGCAGCGTCTGCACCACCGCACGCAAACCGCCGGGGAAAGTAGCACCCTCGCCGAAGCCCAGCGCCGCCCGCGCGGCACCGAACGACCAGAAGCCCGAAGCGAACGCGTGCGCCACAGAGGCCGCAGTCCAGCAGGCCACCGCTGCGGTCATCCCGCGGCGCAGACCGGCGCGGTCGAGAATCCGCCCCCACAGAGGATTCGACAGCATATACGCCACCGAGAAGGCCGAAATTATGAATCCGTACTGCTCCCCGCTGAGTCCGGTTTCCTTGAGGATGGTTGGCGCCAGCAGCGCCAGCGTGGTGCGGTCCATATAGCTGATCAGTGAAACCAGCAGCATCGCAGAGGCGGGCACCCACCGGTAGAAACCTCCCCGGACGGCAGACATAAGCTCAAAGTATAGCCTGCGACGTTGCCTGCAAACCGCCAGCGGGTAGGTCCTTAGAAGGCATGAATCAGGTCGTGCAGAAAGTTGGCCCGGAGTAAGGGTTTCAGGGTCCGCCGATTCACCTCGTCACTCGCACCCTTGAGAAGTTCGTTGATGTAGAGTTTGATTCTGGCGTATTCAAAGACGCCCATCGGCCGGTTCTCGTCGAGATCGACGAGCACGTCAATGTCGCTCTCGGAGTTGGACGGCGACGCCATTGTCGGGGTGCGGAATAGTCCGATCAAAATTCGCGTCCGGCGAATTGACATCGGCACCCACTGTGCGTCTCGCTCGCGGAGCAGGCAGCGAGGACCGTGCTGAATGAGGCCTCCGCAGAGATGGCCATGGCCGACCAAGCCCGAGAATAACGGTGCTTCCAGGCGGCCACCCACTCGCAATGTAGTGCCCGCCCGGGTAAGCGGGATCGCATGACGCTGGAGCTAATCAGAGTGCTCCAGCTTTCTGGATCGTGGAAAATTAGTCCCCATAAAACGCGCTGTGGCCCGCAATCCACATGAGCCTGGAGTCGCCGACTCTGACTTCCGCGTTTCCTGGTCCGAAAAACGGCTATCTGTGAAGGGTCGGGATGCCATCCTTAGGTGAACCGTATTGCGGGTTAGCCGTGAGTCATTCACGTTCGCGAGGGCCTTGGGGATCGCCGCTCAGCGCCGCCACATGCGCCACGGCCGCCGATGCCAACCCATCCAAGTGGTACCCACCTTCCAGCATGGAGACGACGCGGCCCCCTGCGTGCCGGTCGGCGATGGCCATCACCGCGCGGGTGAGGTCGGCGAAGTCGCGGTCGGTGAGGGTGAAGCGTCCGAGCAGGTCGCCGATGCGCGAATCGAAGCCGGCCGAGATCAGGAGCAACTGGGGACGGAATCGCTCGGCGGCGGGCGCCAGCGAGTTCTCCATGGCGCCGAGGATCTCGCAGCGGCCCGATCCGGCGGGAAGCGGGAAGTTCATGGTGGCGCCTTCGGCCGCACCGTCGCCAGTTTCATCGGCGCGGCCGGTGCCCGGATATAACGGCCACTGGTGCGTGCTGAAGAAGAAGACCGAGGGGTCGGCGTAGAAAATGTCCTGCGTGCCGTTGCCGTGGTGCACGTCCCAGTCCACGATCATCACGCGTTCCAATCCATGCTGGCGCTGGGCGTATCGGGCGGCGATGGCCACATTGTTGAACAAACAGAAGCCCATGCCGCGGCTGGCGTTGGCGTGGTGGCCGGGAGGCCGCACGGCGCAGAAAGCGTTCCGCGCCTGGCCGGCGATCACCGCGTCCACCGCGTTCAACACGCCGCCCACGGCCTGCGAAGCGATGCACCAGGAGTTCGGCGTGATGGCAGTGTCGCCCGTGCTCAGAACCGGGCGGCCGGAATCCACGTCGTGTTTGGCGATCCGCAGATATTCGGGCGTGTGGCAGAGCAGCAGTTCCTCTTCGGTGGCGGCGCGGCGATCCACGTGAAGCAACTGGTTCACCAGGCCGGCGCGGAGCAGGCCCTCCATCACGGCGTCAAATCGCTCCGGCCGCTCCGGGTGCCGGCGGCCCATCAGATGCTCGCGGTAGATGGGATCGGCGACGAGCGCAGTCTTGTTCGGCATGTCTACACTCCGCGTTGGTTCCCGTACAGGTCCACGTGCAGGCGCGGGCTGAAACGGAATCCCTCCTCCTTGCAAACCTCCGCCAGCCAGATGGCGCGCTCGCGCAACCGGTCGCGGTCGGTGCCCTCAGGCATCAGGATGACGCGTTCGCGGCCGGCCTTCAAGGCCCCCACCAATGAGCGAACCTCCTCCAGGTCGTCCGCCTTTTCGATCACAAACTTGAGCTGATATTCGTAGCGGGCCATCAGTTGCGCCAGGGTAGCGGGTTGGATCCGCATCCGGTCGTGCTGCGCGGCCCAGCGGGGGTCGCTGGGCGTGGAGTTGGACAGCTTGGGGCTGATGCTCATCAGGTGGCAGGCCACGGGCTGGAAGACGGTGCCCGCGGTTTCGATGGTGATGTGCAGGCCCAGGCGGTGCAGGCGTTCGGTGAGAGGAATGATTTCGGGGGCGATCATCGGCTCGCCCCCGGTCACCACCACGTGGCGGGCCGGGTGCGCCTTCACTTCGTCCAGGATCTGGTCGAGAGTGAGATCGGTACCCTCGGGCGTCCACGAGGTGTACGGCGTGTCGCACCAGCCGCAGCGCAGGTTGCAACCGCTGGTGCGGATGAAGACCGAGGGTACGCCAACCAGCGAGCCCTCGCCCTGAATGGAATAGAACAGTTCAGCGATCTTCAATGCCGGCCTCTTGGAACCCCTTACTGCGCAGGAGGCAAGCGTCGCACTGGCCGCACGGGCGGCCGGCGGGATCGGGGTCATAGCAGCTGAAGGTCAGGCTAAAGGGAAGACACAGCTCGTGGCCGAGTTTGACGATCCCGGCCTTGCTTAGACGCAGCAGGGGAGTATGGATCTGGAGGCGCGTGCGGCCTTCCACCGCGGCCTTGGTGGCCAGATTGGCCATGCGTTCGTAGGCTTCGATGTACTCCGGCCGGCAATCGGGATAGCCGGAATAATCCAGCGCGTTGACGCCGATGAAAATGTGGGAGCTTTCGAGCACCTCGGCCCAGGCCAGCGCGAAGGAGAGAAAGATGGTGTTGCGGGCAGGGACATAGGTGACGGGAATGCCGTGGCTCATCTCGGCGGCAGTGCGGGCTTTGGGGACGGCGATATCGCCGGTCAGGGCGGAGCCGCCAAAGGCATCCAGGCCGATCTTGGCGACCAGGTGGCGCGCGGCGCCGAGCGCCACCGCCACGCGCGCGGCGGCATTGAGCTCGATGTTGTGGCGTTGGCCGTAGTCGAAGGAGAGGGCGTAGCAGGCATAACCCTCGCGGCGGGCCAGAGCCAGGCAAGTGGCGGAATCCAGACCTCCACTGAGGAGGCAGACGGCTTTCTTCATCGCTGCACGTTCTAGTTTCTAGTGTAGCGTCCGGGCCGACGTATGCTGCCGGCGCTGAGCCCTTCCCACGAACGCCGTTACGCCGGCTCCAGCGTCAGCGGGCTCGGATGGCGCCCGTCGCTATCGCCGATCGCGTACTCTTTAGCGGTGGACGCCGCGACCAGTATTTGCCCGCTTCGCGAGAAACGTGCCGGATCGTTGGCAGGCGCCGCCACAACGCGGCCAATGAATCCGGGGCTCTCGCTGTTGGAAAGATCCAGCCAGCCGTTCTGCTTCCCTTGAATCGGGCCTCGGTCTCAATCGCCTCGCCGCCTGCTGCCGACGTGCCGCTCTTGGGTACCTACGGCCCTAATGTTTTCGACGGGAGCCGCCGATCATACTCGCGTGACGACGGCGGATGACTTGGTCCAACTGGAAATCATGCTCGGCCGGTTCAACCGGCTGATGGGCGAACTGGCGCGCGGTGTGATCGCCCGCAACAACTTCGCGCCATGGGAGGTCGAACTCCTTTTGGATATACAAACCTGCAAACTGGAACGCCGGCGGAAGTCCGAAACCATGCGCCAGTACCAGCGGGCCGTGGAGCGCCAGATGGAAACGGGGCCAGGCCCTCCCATGAAACTATCGGAGTTCTTGACGATGCGGGCGCTGCGGGGCTCCGCGAGCGATACGTAGTTGCGTTTTCGACCTTGATCTGGGAACTGGCATGTCGTCATGCACTCCTGCCACACTCCTGCCACACTCCTTGAACTCGCGCAGATTTTGATATACGCTGGCTTCGTTTGACAAGGAGGCACGTGCGTGCGAGTTCTCACCGATATTTCGCGGCGCGGTTTTCTGAGCGGTGCGACCAGCCTGACGCTGTTGCCGCGCCGAGTATTCGCGGCCGGGATCAAAGACAACCTGCCAGTGGTCGCCCGGCGCGTGGAGAAGGCGTTTCGCGCTCCCGGCAAGGCTCCCAACGATCTACAGGATGCCCCCGACGGTCTGTGGATTCTCGATCAGGTCGACCCCAACAAAGTTTTCAAGGTCCGCTACGCCGACGGATCCGTCATCCAGGAAATCCAGACCGAGTCCATTCACGGCAGCGGAATCACCTTCGGCAATGGAGCCCTGTGGATCGCGTCCACCTGGTCGTTGAAGACGCTCAAAGTCGACCCCAACACGGGAAAGACGTTGGCTTCCTTTGATGAGCCTGGAGCCGGCTTCCCGAAGTTCGGAACGCCGACTCGGCCCTCCGGCGCGCACGGCCTTAAGTGGGTCGATGGCAAGATCTGGATGGCAATGCCGCCGGCGGAAAAGATCCACTTGATTGAGCCCGAGACCGGCAAGTTGCTGCGCAGCATTCCGGGTCCCGGCATCCGCACTCATGGCTTGGCCTGGGATCATGGCTACCTCTGGTGCGTCGAGACCCTGGATCGCGCCATTTACAAACTCGATCCCAAGGACGGCACTCTTCTCGCCAAGATCCAGTTGTCCAAGGAGGATCCGGAACCCCACGGTCTCGCACTTCACGAGGGAGTCTTTTGGTATTCCGACGCCTCCAGCGGTTGGATCTGCCGGCTGGTGTGACGGGCGCGACGTGGTCGGTGAGATTGGATAGTTATGCCGCAAACTCATCGCCGCGTTGGCACGGAAACGCCCTTCACCGCGGCTAGGCCCAATACTGTTCACTTGGGGTTCGACTGCCAGATCTCCACGTGGCGCACGCGCGTGCGTGCCGTGTCGCACTCTCGCGACACGCGGGACTTCCCGCCCGCCACGGGCATCGAGACGAGTGCGTGCGCCACGGGCGGTCGCTGCCACGACTCTAAAGTGAACAGCCTTGCGGCCAGGCCGGTGCTTAAGTTTTCAGGATCTAGAGAGGCCCGCGGCTGTGCGACCTGCTTCCGAAAACGTTTCAGCAGCACTTCGGCAAGGGCGCCGGATGGGAGCCGCCAAACAGCAAGCTGCTACCGAAACGGATAGAATGGCTGGAACACGGAGGCGTCATCGATGAAGCGGCGGGATGTGTTGCGAATGAGCGGACCGGCGCTCGTGAACCTGGCTGTGGGCTCCAGTCCGTCTTTCGGTCAAGGCGGTGGAACCAAGAAGAGAGTGCTGGTCATCGGAGCGGGCATTGCCGGTCTTGCGTGCGCTTACGAGTTAGCAAGGCGTGGGCACGACGTGACCGTGCTTGAAGCCAGTGGACGCGCGGGAGGCCATGTGCGGACCTTCCACGATCCCTTCGCCGACGGTCTCTATGCGGACATTGGGGCCGAACACTTCTACTATCCGGGGTACACAGAATACTGGCGCTATCTACACGAGTTCTCCCTCACCGCAATTCCGTATCCGCGCCGCGACAATTTCGTGCGCTTTTTGAACGGAGGCCGATTCTCAGAGGACGATCTGCGGACTAAGAAGATTCTAGGGCAGCTCGGTCTCAATCAGCGGGAATCCGATTTTCTGGCGGTGCGGTCATGGGCCGACCTGCCGTTGCTCTACCTGCAGCCCTGGGTGGACCGCGTTCGCGATGAGGCCAATCCGTTTGAGGGAGACCTGGCCCCGCTCGACCAGCTCAGCGTCGGGGAGCTGTTGAAGCGGGAGGGAGCATCCGCGGCTGCTCTGCAATTCTTCGGCGGATCGGGAAACGCTCTGCAAACCATCTGGGCTGCCGCCATCAAAAAACTGCGCGGCACGGACCTGGAGTCGAAGAAGCTTTTCCGGCTCAAGGGCGGCAATCAGCTCATGACCGACGCCTTCGCGGCGCGCCTGGGCGACCGTGTACGCCTGGGGTGTCCTGTGAGCCGCATCGAGCACGGCGCTTCCGGAGCCACCGTGACCTACCGGGCGTTTGGAGAGGAACGGAAGCTCGACGCGGACTATGTGGTTTGCTGCGTATCGGCGGTTGTGCTGCGCCAGATCCCGGTCTCGCCGGCGTGGCCAGAGGCCAAGGCGTTCGTGATTCGCGAGATGCCTTACTACACCCGGACGCGCGTTGTGTTTCAGTCGCGGACGCGTTTTTGGGAAACCGACAAGATCAGTCCCAACTGGGCGCCTCCCGATCCGCGCCTCAACGAATTGTGGTCCATGGCGGAAGAGGTGAAGACTCCCCGCGGCATTCTAGTCGGCGGCGCGCAGCCGGGAGTCGCGGCCGCAGCTTCGCTGGAGGCGTTCACGAAGATCTACACCGGGAAATCGGCAGACATCGAGCAGGTGATCGTGCATGATTGGTCCAAAGACCCTTGGGCGGGGATGTGCGAGCGAGTTTCCTATAGGCCGGGCCAGCTCCGCCAGTTCTGGCCGGAAGTGACTCGGCCCTGCGGGCGCATTCATTTCGCCGGAGCGTACGCCGCCCAGATGTCCTGGGGGCAGGAAGCGGCGTTGGAGTCGGCCAACCGCGCCGCCCAGGAGATCGATCGGGCATGAGGATTTCGCGGCGAAGGCGCCCTCCTCATTTGAGATGAACTTGAAGGGGTCCATCGAGGTCAGCAAGTTGGCGACCTGCCGGTTCTGAACGTGATTCGCAGTCCCCAGCAGCGAATCCCGGTCCGCCCCCGGGTGTTACTGTGAGAGGGAATGGGCTTCAACAGTATCCGGAAAGCCGCCTACCCGTTCCTGCTCATCGCCGCACTGCTGCTTGCCCTGCTACGAACGGGCACAACAGCGGACCAGCCGTCGTTCCGCTTCGTGATGCTCGGCGACCGGACGGGCGACACGCTTCCGGGTGTTTACGAACAAGCCTGGCAAGCGGCAGCCGCCGAGCGGCCGGCCTTCGTGATCGCCGTGGGTGACACGATTGAAGGCTCCGACGATGCAACCGCGCAAGCGGAATGGCAGCAGGTGGAGCGCGTGCTCCAGCCTTACAAGCGCCTTCCACTTTATCTCACCCCAGGAAACCATGACATTTGGTCGGCGCTGTCCGAGCGCCTCTTCCGGGAATACGCGGCGCATCCGCCACACTACAGTTTCGACTACCGGCAGGCGCACTTCACCATCCTGGACAACAGCACGTCGGATGAGCTTTCAGCCGGGGAAATGGCCTTCTTAGAGAAAGACCTGCAGGCCCACGCGGCGCAGCCAGTGAAGTTCGTCTTCTCGCACCGGCCATCCTGGCTGATCAACGTGGCACTCGGGAACCCCGACTTCGCCTTGCACCGGCTCGCCCAACAATACGGAGTGCGGTATGTCGTCGCCGGCCACGTCCACCAGATGTTGCGTTTCCAGCTTCAAGACGTGACCTACATTTCCATGCCGAGCTCCGGCGGCCACCTGCGCGCAACCCGCAAGTATGAAGACGGCTGGTTCTTCGGGTATGCCCTGGTAGACCTGCGCGGTAGCGATATCCGGGTTCAGATTGAAGAACTGAAGCCGCCACACGGCCATGGCCGGGTTACGTCGCCCATGGATTGGGGCATGGCTGGCTTGCTAAAGCCGTAAACCAGGCTCTGGTTTGAAGCCATGAAGAAAGTCCTCGGCAAAGCCTTACCCCAACGCGGATGTTTTCCGGGACGTAACGCAGAGCACTTCGCTCCCGATTCACACCGGAGAACGGATCTACCTCCGGGAGAACTTCAAGGATCTCATCGAAAAACAGGCCGTCAAGGTGATCGGCCCCGACCCGGAGGACGTTGGCGGGATGGCGGAACTGAAGTGGATCGCGGAATACGCCGATCGTCACGGCATCCTGGTTGCTCCCCACGGGATTTTCGACGGGCTTAGCGGGCTTGCCGCGCATGTTCAGATGGCGGCCACCTTGCCGCAAAACTACATCGCCTTCGAGTATCCGGTGGGCCAGCCTGAGTGGTGGTATGAAATTGTCGAGGGATGCCCAACCCAATCGCCAAAGGTGGCTTCATCGACGTTTGGGACCGGCCCGGTCTCGGCGTCACGTTCCATGTCCAGGCAGCTAAATCCCACCTATCAGACGAGGATCGTCACTTCTTCGACTGAGGACGAGGCTTCCCCAGCGGTGAGTCACCCACTAGTCGTTTTTTTGGCCCCTGTCGTTCAGGGTTAGTGTGGGCTCGGTTTGTGCTTGCGGGAGCCATACCCTCAGAGCTTGGTAAAGTTCGTCCAATTTCACGGGCTTCGCGATGTAGTCGTCCATCCCCGCTTCCACGCACCTTTCGCGAGAGCCCATCACGGCATCGGCCGTCATCGCAATCACGGTCACCCGCCGCGGCGATCCTTCCCGGCGCCGGATTTGGCGTGTGGCTTCGTAACCGTCCATTTCGGGCATCTGACAGTCCATGAAGATCAGGTCGTAGGGCACCAGAGCGGACATCTCGACCGCCTCCCGTCCATTGGCGGCCACGTCCGTGCGCAAGCCGATGCGTTCCAGCAATCGGCAAGCAACCGTCTGATTGACGACATTGTCTTCCGCTACCAGTATCCGGGTGTTGCCCGCTGCGAACTTAGGTTCGAAGGTATGTTTCAGATCCGCGGCCTTCGGTCCGGTCTCGAGACCTCGAAAAAGTTCCGATCCGTGCCGTTCGGCCCAGGCGCTTGCCAGGGCATTGAACAGTTGCGACTGGCGCACTGGTTTGCTAAGACACGCATCGATGACGCCACTCTGAGTGTGGCGTAGTTCCTTGCATTGGCGGATGGAACTCAACATCACGATGACACAGCCCGGCAGCGACTGATCCGAGCGAATCGCCCGAGCGAATGCGATCGCGCCGGCTTCATCCATTGAACAATCGAGAAGGACTAGGTGATAGGGGTCGCCGGCCTCCTGCGCCGCGCGCATCGATGGCAGGGCCTGCTCGGCGGCGGCAAAGTTTTCGGAGCGCATTCCATAACCGGTAATTTGTTCATCGAGTACACGCCGGTTGACGGCGTTGTCACTTAGAATCAGGACCCGTAGGCCGCTGATGCCAACCACGGGGGGCGGAGCGGCGTGCAACTGCGTATCGAGTTCGAGAGGCAGCTCGAACCAGAAAGTGGATCCTTCGCCCACTCGGCTCTCGACTCCAATAGCGCCCCCCATGAGGTTCACGAGCTGTTTGGAAATGGCCAGGCCGAGTCCCGTGCCGCCATATTTACGCGTGGTCGAGCCGTCCACCTGGCTGAACTTCCCAAAAAGTAATCTGATCTTTTCCTGGGGAATGCCCACACCTGTGTCCTGCACGGAGATCCGTATGCGAGAGCTTCCGGTCTCCTGTCCCGTGCCATGTACAGAGACGAGCACATGGCCGCGGGATGTAAACTTGATGGCGTTGCCCACAAGATTGGTGGCTACCTGGCGGGTCCGCGAGCCGTCTCCCATAAACTTCCGCGGCGTTGGCGCGGGATATTCCAGGATCAAGTCGATGTTCTTCTGGCTGGCTTGGGCGGCCAGCAGGTCGAGCACTTCCTCGATCACTTCGCAAAGGTCGAACGGATAAATCTCGATATCCAACTTGCCGGCCTCGATCTTGGAATAGTCGAGGATTTCATTGATCAACCTCAGCAGGCTTTCACCCGAATGGCGGACTGTATCGGCGTATTCCCGCTGCCGAATCGTGAGATCCGTGTCCAAAAGCAGGCCTGCCATCCCAATCACTCCGTTCATCGGCGTGCGGATTTCGTGACTCATGTTGGCAAGAAACTCGCTCTTGGCCAAGTTGGCCGCTTCCGCAGCTTCCTTGGATACCTGAAGCGCGGCATTCGCGGCTGCCAGGTCCCGCGTCCGCTCGGACACCGCCGCTTCGAGCCTCGCTCGAACCGTATGTTGGCGAATCTCCCGCTGCCGCCACCACCAACACAAGAGCCCAGCCAGCGCCACAACCATACCCGCCTGACACTGCCACGTCCGGAACCAGGGCGGACGAATTCGAAACTGTAGGACGGCAGAGTGCGTCCACACACCCGGTTCGGCTTCACCCTGAACCTCGAACCGATGGGAGCCAGGTGAAAGTTCAGCAAAACGGACTTCACGTGTTTGTGTTTGCATCCACGGACTCAATCCGGTTCCGATTCGATACCGGAACGGCACCGCCTGCCTCTTGTAGGACAGCATCGTGAAACTAATCGCCAATGAATGGGTTGAAGAATCGAATTCCGTACTCTGGACCGGTAGATCGTTGCGCAGCACGGAGGTGATCAGCGTATCCGGCAGGATGGTTTTCGGCAGGGCCGCGGCGCGAAACCGGGCGATGCCGGAGCTGGTTCCCACCCATACGGTGCCATCGGGCTCGGAGAGGTAAGCGTGCGCGTTGCAGTCGTTCCAGACAAATCCGTCAGAGGTATCGTAGTGGATCCATCGATCACCCTCCAGTACGGCTACGCCGCTGTCCGTACCCAGCCAGTGCCGGCCACCGGCATCGAAGAACTGCGAGTAGACGACATCGCTGGGGAGTCCGTCGGCGGTTGTAAAATGTCGCATCCGCAAGTTCCCGCGATCGATTTCGATACGTGTAATTCCTACAGCTGCGAAGTAGGAGATCCAGATGGCCCCATCGGGTCCGATCACGACCGACTGCAGCCAATTATCCTTCAGCCCATCTGCCACGGTAAGCCAACGATGCCCCTGTCCCTGCTGAATGTAGAATCCCTTGTGGCTGGCTACGAAGAGTCCTTGATGGGTGGACTTGACCTCCGAGATACCAGCGTCGCCAATGGGTAGTGGAACTGGTTCAAGCTGCCTGGCGCCCGGAAGGAGGCGCATTACCCCCCGTGCCGTCGCGACCCAGACGGTGCCGGTGTCATCGCGGTCGATCCCATTGATCGAGAACCTCTGGACTGGTTGGAGCGGTGGATAAACGATTCGCCGATGGGTTCGGGGGTTATATCGCACCAGCCCATTCGCTCCGTTCTTAAACGTGCCCACCCACAAGGAGCCATCGGCTTCGGCCTGCAATCCATATACGGAGAACTCGCCCGCGGCGTCTGTTGGCTGAAACTTCCAGCGGCCGCCCGACTGGACGCCGTGAAATAACCCGCGGCTAGTGCCGACCCACAGGTTGCCGGCGGTGTCGCGTACGATGCGCCAGACGGACGGATTGGCGAGCCCCTCTTCCTCGGCGAAGCTCTGCCATTGTTCGCGTCCGAGCCAACGAGCTAATCCGTGACCGCTATAACCAAGCCACAGGGAGCCCTCGCGGTCTTCAAACGCACTGGTAACTTCGGCGTGCCGCAGGCCGCTTTCCACTCCGTAGTTGCGACACTGGCCGCTGCCGCAAATCATCAACCCGGTGGTATGCGGAATCAGAACCTGCCCGAGACGGTTGGCGACCAGCGGCGAGTTGTGGGTGGAGCTTAAGTTATTGGGAAGGTCGGGTACGTCATGAAACGGCAACCCAGGCGAATCGCGTACCAGCACTTTCTCGGGGGAACGAATCCACAAGCGCCCACCGCTATCCTCTACGATACTTCTCCAAGGTCCGCCGGTCACACCGTGGTCAGTGGTCCACTCCTGCTCCCTACCACCTTGGAGCGAGCACAGCACGGGCCCGCAACTGAACCACACCGTTTGATCAGACGCCACGAATACGCTATAGGATTCTTTCGGCGACACCAGGCGAGGTTGCCCGTAACCGTTGAGAGGTATCGAGCGAAGCCCCGATGGCGCGGCCACATAGAGGTTAGTGGCATCGCTACTGATTGCCTGCCCACTCATCAGTTCCACGCTTTCAAACCCGGGAACGGCAGCCAAGGCATCTCCACTCCATCGGAATAAGCCGGCGTTCGATCCCGTCCAGAATTGGCCATCGGCCGAGCTATGCATGGAGTTGATGTTGCCGTGTTTCGCGGCGGACTTGGCGGCGAACGCTCGAAAGCGGGCACCATCGTAGCGGAAGGGGCCGCCTTCCGTACTAACCCAGAGGAAGCCTTGGCGATCCTGCTGCAAGGCGAGAATGGTGGGATTGGTTAACCCCTGGTCGGCTCCATACATCTGGAATAACCAATGTTGGGCCACTCCTGGCAGAGGGCACAGACACCACAGACTGGCGATCCGGAGGATCCGCGTGAGCAGAGACATCTACAGATACGTATCGGCCAGTTTTAGCTGCGGCTTAGCGGCTCGCAAACGACGAGTTGCGAATCGTCGGGATACGCCGGTAGGTGAACCATATTGAGGGTAGGCTTCCAGGCCTGCCCGGCTAAGGTCAATTCTTAGTCGCTTTCGGCCACACCACCCCCTGGTCCTTCTTGGTCACCGCCGCCAGGCCCTTATACAGGAACTTCTGGATTCGCTGGCCGCGGTACGTCTCGGTGGTGAAGATGTTGCCTTTCGAATCGGTGGCGATGCTGTGTACCGCGTAGAACTCACCCGGCTGCCGGCCGCCATCTCCGAAACTGGTCAGGATTTCCATGGTTTCGCGTAGGATGATGTACACCTTTTCGTTGGCGCCATCGGCCAAATAGATGTACTTCTGATCCGCATCCTTCGAAAATGCGATATCCCAGACCGACCCATCGCCCAGCGTGTTCTTGGCCACGAAGACTTCCTTGACGAACTTGCCATCGGGTTTGAAGACCTGGATCCGGTCGTTCGGGCGATCGCAGACGTACAGCAGGCCGTCGTGCGACAGTTCGGCGCAGTGCACCGGATTGCGGAATTGCTGGGCCGGCGGGTCGGCTGGATTGTATCGGCCCAACGGCGCATCGTCGGGCTTGTTGCCGTAGGCTCCCCAGTGCCGTTTGTACTTGCCGGTCTCGGCGTCGAACACGATCACGCGGTGGTTCCCGTAGCCATCGGCAACGTACAGTTCGTTGGTTTTCGGATCGACGAACAGTTTGGCCGCCCCCTTCAGGTTGTCCACGTCGTTGCTGCCTTTGCTCTGTCCGGGTTTGCCGATCTGCATCAGGAACTTGCCTTCTTGAGTAAATTTGAGCACCATGTTGTCATTGAAGTACCCCGGCGTGGGCTGACCCTCGGGAGCCGCCGCAGCGCCGCCAGGACCGCGTCCCGCCGCGGGTTGGCCGGGGCGCGGCCGGCCATTACCGCCAATCCACACGTTTCCCTTGTAGTCGACGAAAATTCCATGGTTGGTCTCGGGCCAATCGTAGCCCTCGCCCGGTCCGCCCCAGTGGCCGATCAGATTCCCCGCCTCGTCGAACTCGAGAACCGGCGGCGCCGGCGCGCAGCATTCCGATTCCACCACGCCGGGCACCCGCTTCGGGCCGGGCGGATTCGGCGCGGCGTAATTTTCCATGGCTTCGAGCGACCCTTGCCGGTGAACGATCCAAATATGATCCTGCGCGTCGACAGCGACGCCGATGGCGTTGCCCAGGAGCCAGTGGTTAGGCAGCGGTTTGGGCCACATCGGGTCCACTTCGAACCTCGGGGCCATCACGCCGGCGGCCTTCAAATTGGCTCTCTGATCGAGCACAGCCGAGCCAATTCCGAGCGCCGCCACTATGGCTGCGAACGTCACACCGTTGCGAAGATCACGCGTCATATTTTCAGAACCCTCTCGTTCCGCGGTAAGCTACGGAACATCGTCCCAATGGTGCAAGCGATTATACAAGATTTGTGGGGCAGGTTGTTAACCTGCTGGTCGATCCTTGTGGGAAGTTCGAGGCGGCGCGTCCAAGTTGCGGCCGGCGGATTGCCAATCCGCCGCAGCTTAACAAGCTGCCCCACAAGGATCGCGCTGTGGCTGGCGCTGCCGCTCTGCGCCGCCGCGCACGATATCCCCAATGACGTGACGGTCCAGATGTTTCTCAAGCCCGATGGCCAGCAACTGAACCTGCTGGTTCGTGTTCCCCTGCGAGCCATGCGCGACGTTGTTTTCCCGGAACGGAGCGGCTTCCTCGACATCGCCGCCACCGAGCCGCTGCTTCCCGACGCCTGCACGCAGTGGCTCTCCGACTTCATCGAACTCTACGAAGACCAGACGCGCCTGCCCCGGAAGCCGCGCGTGGTTGGGGCGCGCATCGCGCTGGAATCCGACAAGTCCTTCGAGTCCTACGAACAGGCCGCGGCCCACATCACCGGCCCCAGTCTCCCCGGCGGCACCAACGTGGTGTGGAACCAGACGCTGCTGGACGTCTGGTTTAGCTACCCAATCCGCACCGGCGGCTCCGCCTTTTCCATCCATCCCGAAATGGGCCGCCTCGGCCTGCGCGTGGTCACCGCGTTGCGCTTCCTGCCACCGGATGGCACCGTCCGCGCCTTCGAGTTCACCGGCGACCCTGGCCTGGTCCGGCTCGACCCGCGGTGGCACCAGGCCGCCCTGCGCTTCGTCCACGAAGGTTTCCTCCACATCCTGGATGGCACCGACCACCTGCTGTTTCTGTTCTGCCTCGTGATTCCCTTCCGCCGCTTCCGCGCGCTGGTCCCGGTGGTCACGTCGTTCACCGCGGCCCACTCCATCACGCTGATTGCGTCGGCCTACGACCTTGGCCCCGACGCGCTCTGGTTTCCGCCGCTGATCGAAACGCTGATTGCGGTTTCCATCGTCTACATGGCGCTCGAAAACATCGTTGGCGGGGCCAGCCTGCACCGCCGCTGGATGATCGCTTTCGGGTTCGGCCTGGTCCACGGCTTCGGCTTCTCGTTCGCGCTTCGCCAGACGCTGCAATTTGCCGGCTCGCACTTGCTGACGTCGCTGCTCTCGTTCAACGCCGGGGTGGAGTTGGGACAACTCCTGGTGCTGGTGCTGCTCATCCCGCTGCTGGAACTGTGTTTCCAATTCGTGGTGGCGGAGCGCATGGGCACCATCATTCTCTCCGCGCTGGTGGCCCATACCGGCTGGCATTGGATGCTGGACCGCGCC
>Ga0209067_10001080_pt1 | contig 17102 bp, 15 predicted proteins | sample ColStrG_CSR_2013_FD_187199 | JGI IMG/M metagenome (GOLD analysis project Ga0209067, IMG submission 187199) | Freshwater sediment microbial communities in response to fracking from Pennsylvania, USA - Cold Stream Run_MetaG_CSR_2013 (SPAdes)... | ecosystem: Environmental > Aquatic > Freshwater >...
ATATAGATGTCAGCCTAAGGGGGATAATATGAAGTTATGTACTATCGCATGGACTGAATTTGATCGCGTGGAGTTGGCCAAAATGGTCTCGCGACTATTTGAACATTGGCGGCTGACATCTAGAGAAAGTCTTGAATTATTAGGTCTTTCACCTAGCAACCGCTCAGCGCTTATTCGCTATCGGCACGGTCGACCATTAAAAGCGAATAGAGATTTAGTTGAGCGCGTCTTACATTTATTAAACATACATGCATCGCTTCGCTTACTATTTCCTAATAAAAAACTTGCTTATCAATGGATGACCACACCTAATCGCGCTTTTGATGGTGAAACACCAGTGCAACTCGTTAAATCACGCGGCTTTGTAGCGTTATTAATGATTCGCAACTATTTAAATAGGACTCTTGAATAACTCTACACTTCAGAAGAAAATTTACAACTCGTATGAAAATAGTCGTAACGTATTCCGCATCGGCATATAGATAGATACTATCAAAGACAAATAAATTTAAAGCTTCAATAAACGATCATTGGTTAAAGTAATTTAACATCTTAAGGATGGTAAGAATTTGGATTTTCAGTGTTGTAGAATTGTTTTGGTAGGCTGTGGCAGTATTGGTCAGGCACTAATTCCACTATTGATTTTGCATTTGCATCTAGATCCCAAAAAAATCTGCGTTTTAACAGCAGATGAAATCGGCAAAGACGTTGCCAGGTTTTACAACATTGATTTCCATGTACAATCTTTGAATGCTGAAAACTATGAATCAATACTTGCAGTAAATCTCCAACAAGGAGATTTACTGATCAATGTTTCTGTTGGTGTTTCATCATTGGCTCTTGTGAAATGGTGTAATCGTCATTCAGTATTTTATCTTGATACGTGCGTAGAACCTTGGCAAGGCGGTTATCAGAATGAGGAACATTTAACGTCAACAACAAATTGCTATTTACGCAACGCCATCTTCAATGAACATTACAGTCACAACACAACGGCCATTATTGCTCACGGAGCAAACCCTGGTCTTATCTCTCATTTTGTTAAAGCGGGATTAATGCAGTTAGCAAAAGTGAAAGGAGTTTACACGTGGGATTCTTGGGCACATTTAGCTGAATTGCTTGGCGTCAAAGTAATCCAAATTGCCGAGTTAGATACCCAAACGACCCATGAAGATATACCCTCTGATTCCTTTCTGAATACCTGGTCATCATTAGGCTTAATTTCGGAAGGATGGCAACGCGCTGAGGCAGGTTGGGGCTCGCATGAAAAAATGGAAAATAAAACTTCAATGCTCACAAGTGTTGGCAAAACCATTTACTTAAATACTCATGGCGCCGCATGCTTGGTAAAATCATGGGTACCTGCATCTGGCGAAATTGTTTCGATGTTAATTTCGCACCATGAGGCTAGTTCTATTGCTGATTTACTTACTCTTGCTGATACAGAAAATAATGCCCCAACATACAGGCCTACTGTCTATTTTGCCTATCGACCATCACCGTTGGCGCGCGAATCCATTCGTCGCTGGCGGTTAAATAACTTTAGATTACCGAAGAATTTGATGTTAATTCGCGATACAGTTGAATCTGGTTTTGATCAATTAGGGGCGCTATTTGTGTTCGAGGGCGGTTCTTACTGGTACGGCTCTACAGTAACCATCGAACAAGCTAGGCATTTATTGCCTTACAACAATGCTACCTCTATTCAGGTTGTTGCCGGTATTTTAGGCGCGCTCATGTGGATGCAAAAAAATCCAGAAGCAGGTGTTGTTGAGGCCGAATCTATGGATGCGGATATTATTTTATCTGCAGCTCTACCTTTTTTGGGCGAGGTTGCCGGCTTTCTCACAAAATGGCAACCAAGTCTCAACGGCGAGCTGCTGCTTGAAGAGTTTTTAATTTCAGGATTGTGATTATATTAAAACGTGGAGGTGAATTTTTTGAAAAGTTCGAAGTATGTTCCCTTGCTTGTTATCGGTTCGGTGATTGCGCTAACAGGTTGTGAGCCCGATCAAGAGCGTGAAGTAAAACAGCAAACGTATAATTCACTTAATGATTGCAAACAGGATTGGTCAGAAGATCAATGCACACCTAATTCCACGTTTACCTCCGCGTCTGGAACCTACATTGGACCACGATACTACTGGGATCGCGGGATAAATCGCCCAATAGCCATTGCAAATGATGGTACACGAACACAACTGTCTAATTCTCATATCACGTCTGAGTATGAAGGGACTGGCAGAAGTTTTACGGCGGGATCGGTTCGAACAGGCGGGTTTGGCGCCACAGCTGAAGGATTTTCCGGAGGGGGCTAATGGAACGTTTAATAGTTGATGCAAGACCTGACTTCGGTAAGCGTTTAGAGTCCCAAGGGCTGTCCTTTCATGGCTGGGATAATTACTGGAAGGAGGATGCTTGCTATTCCTTCACACTTGAACAGGTCGAGGAAATTGAAGCTGCAACTGAATTGCTGTACCACATGTGCATTGCTGCCATGCAATTTGCGATTGACAATAATCGCTTAGGCCAATTGGGTATCCCGCAAAATTTCTGGGGAGCTATCGCTGAATCTTTTGCCCAGAACGAGTTCTCTTTGTATGGACGTTTCGATTTGGCCTACGATGGTGTGAATCCTCCAAAATTGCTGGAGTACAATGCGGATACACCGACCTCCTTGTTAGAGAGCGCCGTTTGTCAATGGTATTGGATGAAAGACGTTTATCGCGACCAAGATCAGTTTAATTCTCTACACGAAAAACTCGTTGATAGGTGGAAATTACTGCCGGGTGATGAGCCCATCTACGTAGCCTCAATCTCGCAAAACGAAGAAGATTGGGTGTGTGCGACTTATGTATGCGAAACCATTACACAAGCTGGCCGTACCGCTAAACATATTTATATCGAGGATATTGGTTGGCATTCCGATGCCAACCAATTTGTTGATGCAAATGGAAATGCAATTGTAAACCTATTTAAACTTTACCCATGGGAATGGTTAATGCGAGAAGAGTTCGGACAATACATTGTTCAATCAAACACTCGTTTTATAGAGCCTATATGGAAGTCTGTACTGAGCTGTAAAGGGCTATTAGCCATTTTATGGGAGCTCTATCCGGGACACCCTAATTTGCTTGCAGCTTATTTTGAGCCTGGTCGTTTAGATGCCTACGCTAAAAAGCCTTTGTATTCACGAGAAGGAGCCAATGTAGAGTTGATCAATAACGGCAAGGTAATTGCCCGTGATGATGGACCTTACGGTGCTGAAGGATTTATCTATCAGGCGCTTTGTACGCTACCTTCCTTTGATAATCGATATCCGGTGATTGGATCTTGGATCGTCGGAAATGAATCGGCGGGTATGTGCATACGAGAGGATGTTTCACCAATCACAACCAATATGAGTAATTTCGTCCCTCATTTTTTTAAAGTTTAAGGAGATCCCTTTGTTACATTCAATATTGGCATTTTTAAGTTATCTATCCGTCTCTATTGTGCTGTTGGTAGCATTCGTGACAATTTATATAAGGTTTACCCCCTATAAAGAATTTGAGCTTATCGCGCATGACAATACTGCTGTGGCTATTACCTTAGCAGGCGCAGTATTGGGATTTACTTTTCCACTCGTGTCATCCATCTATTACACGCAATCTCTTGTGGAGATGTCGGTGTGGGCGGCAATAACCTGTATTGTGCAATTAGTGGTGTTTGTCATTCTCAGGCGCTTCGCTAAGCGAATAGAAGAAGGCCATGTAGCGTCTGCCGTAATGGTTGCTACATTTTCTGTCGCCATTGGATTATTAAATGCGGTATGCATTAGCCATTAACTCCGAGGGTGAATGGCAATCTAATTACGCATATGCTATTCGCCAGACGAAATCAACTGATAGGCGCTGGTCTGGATGTGGTTTTACAAGTCTTAAAAATCCAGGATTGGTCAGTTTTGTTTGTAATAGCTACGAACTGACAGTCGCCGCGAAACATCTGGAAGTTGTTGAAAGCTCTACATGTTATATTCCGTGCTAAAGAGGTATTTTAAAAAACATGGTACCCGATTTTGGGCCGCTTTCTACATTTTCATGATGTCACTGTAGTGACTGCCTGCGTGCTCTAGACACACCAATTCGAATCGAAAAAGTTCTTAAATTGTCACAAGGAAAATTTTTCGTTCGGGCTCTTTTTAATCTTTCTCCCAAGCAATCATCTAGCCGCATACAGATACCATTATATTAGTATTTAAGCTGATTTAATGGGCTAAATACTATTATTATAGTATTTAGGTTGGTTCGAAAAGCAAAGTTTTTATGTACTGAGAGGTGATTTCATGCGGTAGTATTTTCCTGCGTTGGTTAAATTTAAACAAAACCACATCTTTGTTCACCTCGTACGGCCCAGGGAGGACCTAAAGTAAAGTACGTGCACCTTATCTATAATTACGCGATAATGTTTTGCGTGTCGATTGCACTATTGGGCATAGAGTAAGCTTAGTTTCTGACTCTCTATTTTAAATAGAGGGTCCCACCTAGTCCGGTGTAGTACGCCTATTTTTCAAGTTATACGCTGCATTGAATTTATGCCTCGCATTCACTTTTTAATACAAATTGCCTTTGCAATTTTCACAATGTTCAACTGTCCAAAATTCTGCTCAACATCATTAATGAGTAACTGCGTGAATTCAATATAGGTGTTCCATTTAACGACACTCAAATGGGAGCCATCAAGTAAGTTGGACGTCTTATCATAAAGTTTTAATAAGCGAATGATGGCTGCTCGCTGCCACACAGTTTCTTTTTCTGCCGCAAAGCTGGCGAATGTCATTCCTTGGATGAGTTCGCGAACTTTATCATCAACATTATCAGGAAGTTGTGCATGGGTATCTTCGAGAACATCATGCCACATCAACGCCAAGTAGCCATTTAGACGTACTGATTCTTCCAGCATAGTTTCTGTCATGATAGTCATGGCGCACCAAATGGGATGCACAATATAAGGCGTTGAGCGGTCATGGAAACGCACGGCATCATCGGGTGATATAGGCGAGTCAATATGGGCGTGCTTAGCAAAAGCCACACTATCTACAATTGATTGTGCAATCAGCTCGGTATTCATTATAAATTCTCTACAGAAATGTTAGCGAGCGTTAAGAGAAACTCCGGATTAGTATCGCCATTCATCTTCCATCGCTCATGTGGATATCCAGATTGGGTAGCGTACAGAAGTTATTAATAAAGTGATATTGCACACAAAAAAATTATACGTACCAATCCGTTCCCAACAATAAGCCCCTCGATCTCCAAACAATACCATCTTAGCAGAACTCCCATTACGCCTTAGCCGGAATCACCAGTGCGCCTTAGTAAACCCACTGCGGTGTTTTGTCCAGCGCACTCAATCTTTGTTTCTTGAGCGAGCGTTTGGCATAATCCAGTCGCCACCATTAACAACTTCCAGTTTGTCTGCCTCCGCTGAAGTTAACAATGAGTTAAAGTCTAATCCTGTGCGTTTTTCAATTTCTCTTACTTTCACTTGGTAATTTCGAAAATCTTTACCGGGACTGTTTGTGTTGGGCACTATGAAACCAGTCATAGATTTGGCTTTGGGATCGATCAAAACTTTATAAGTTGCATCAGGAATTGAAACATTGCCTTTCAATTTTATTCGCGGAGTAGTCGTGTAGATTGGACCAGTAATCACATAAAGCTCCCCGCGACGGTTTGCAAGCTCACGAGTAGATTCTTCGAGATCTTTCCAAATGACGATTGCATTCAGGTGTTTGAGGTACGGCGTTAGCAAACTGGAATGTAGAAATCATCGCAGCTTCAGAGCTTTTAAAGTCAGCAGCGGGAGCCATGTGACCTTTCTCGTAACCTGATTTCGAATAATCGGAGGGCCTCGGCATAGCGCCAGAAGGTATATCTGGATCAGCGATAAAGTTCATGCCATTCCTGTCTGCATCACCTGCCAAATCACTTTTGACTAGGTGTTCTGCAATCCAGAGAGGTGTGCGTTAGCGGGATCATAGAGTCCTGCATACCCAATACGACAGGTGTAGAAAGCGCGACGAAGGATTTTGGTATCTGATGCCGTAGGATAGCCAAACACTTGAAACTGAGGGCATTGAGTATTTGGTGTCCCCTGAGTTACTGAACTACCAGTCGAAATACCAAAGTCAGCTAACTTGGCAGAGCCTTTTGCCTGTCCGCTGTTGGAAAGTAAAAACAAGGAAAGGAGTAGTCTGATGTAGATTTTGTTCATGCAGGCGTTGTGTCCATTTTTAATCATAATATGGTCTTTTTTAGTGGTTAATAATTCAAATCTATCTCAAATAATGAGATAGATTTGAAAAATATCCTGCTTTTAAATCATAAGGTGAACTAATTAACTTATTGAAAACTATGGCATTTATTTTCTATTAGTTTTGTAGACCGATTTTAACTGAGAATGTGTGACATATAACGTGGTACTCAACAGCACTGTTAGTTTTCATCACTATAAAAATAGCTGCAACGATACTAAAATACTTAACTCTGAAATTACAAATTGCCAAATATATGGGCGCAAGCTACGTCATATTCGACCTCTTCGGAACATTGATCAAGTTCGGTGTGCAACATCATCCATTTCGCCAGCTTTTAAAATGGGCGCGTGAAAATGGTCGGCAAGTTCTGCCTGATGATGCTCGAACAGTGATGACCATTAACGGAGATGTTGAGGCTATTAGCGATGGGCTTGGTATCAAGCCTCCTCGGGAGTTGGTGAAAGGTGTCGAATTACAAATCGAGGATGAATTATCAAGCCTCACATTATTTGATGATGTCATTACAACACTCAACACTTTGCAATCTCGAGGTTTAAAGATTGGGATTTGTTCTAACTTGGCACAACCCTACGGTGCTGTAATTGAGCGCCTGCTAGATGGTTACGACTTTGAGTTGTTTTTAAGCTGCAAGCTGGGGTATGTCAAGCCCGAAGCAGAGATCTATCAGGCCATTCTGCATCGATATAACTGTGAGGCGGAAGAGTGCTTATTTGTTGGTGATACCTTTGAAGCAGATTATACGGGGCCAACATCGCTCGGATTGCAGGCGCTTCATTTGACTCGCCTTGGTGCTGTTGAATCCTATCAAATAACTACATTAACAGACGTGATAACGTATTTGGGCGGTTATGATCAATGAACCAACATAATCCACCCCATCCAGGGGAATTCATTGCTCGTAATTATGTTGAGGCGATGCAACTTTCCAAGTTAGAGCTAGCTAGTAAGCTAGGCCTCGGAATAGATATTCTGGATCAGTTACTGTCGGGTAAGCTTGCAGTTGATAAAGAGTTGGCAGAACGCTTATCCAATACATTGGGACGCTCTGCGGAAGTCTGGCTTTTGATGCAACAACACTACGACAACTTCAACCGCTCATAATCCTTCACAAATCTTTCTTGAGATTCAGTTTCAACAGCAAACTCCCCAGCCTTTCGCGACGCATTAATCGCATGAACCCTTTCAGCGGCTCTGTTGACGAGCGATCTTCGGGTAATGGTTCGTTAATACGCATTGCGCCAATTGCTCTCTTTTATCATACCAACACAGATAATTTAATTCGTTACGCTGGAGAGAGTTCGCGCACTACGCATGGCCGTTATGCGTTGTAATTGACCAGATTCGAAATTCAATGTATGTAGACTGACTCCGTTGTACCCAAAGCGGAAGTTGATGAAATATAAGTCGCCGACACAAAACATTGAAAGCGGACATTGACATTTTTAAAGGTGGATATTAAATGTGTAGGGGTGTGGCTATTAATATTTAATGGATCGAGAAGTAATTTCAGTTTCAGTTTTTTATATTTATAAAAGTACAGCGTTAATGCGAGCACGACCTTGTTGTTTGGATAAATAAAGCTGCTTATCAGCACCTTCTAATAAAAGTGGAGGTTGCGTATCTAATTGGGGAATAGTTGCGGCAACACCAATGCTGACTGTAACAATTTGATCAATTTCAGAATCTATATGTTCAATTTTTAGATTGCAAATATTTGAAAGTATTTTTTCCGCAATATAGGTTGCGCCATTGAGATCTGTATGAGGCAATATGCATGCAAACTCCTCACCGCCATAGCGAGCCGCTAAGTCGTAGGGGCGATTAAGCGAGTGTTTTATGGTTTGAGCAATGAGTTGCAAGCAGGAGTCTCCCAGTTGATGGCCATAACGGTCATTATAGAGTTTGAATAAATCCACATCTATTATTAGTAGGGATAAAAATTGCTGTGCGCGTGCACATTGCATCCAATCGATCTGTAATTCTTCGTTAAATTTACGGCGGTTTGCAATACCGGTTAGCCCATCAATTAATGCAATTGAACGCAATAATTCTTTTTGCTGCCTAAGTATGAGCTGATTATTAATACGTGCTTTGGTAATAATGGGGTTTATAGGTTTGTGTATAAAGTCTACTGCACCAAGCTCAAATCCACGTACTTCATCCTCTTCGTCAAAATGCGCAGTGACAAAAATAATAGGTATATCTGTGGTTAAGGTATCAGCTTTAAGTCGTTGGCAAACCTCATAGCCGTCCATCCCTGGCATCACAACATCGAGCAAAATAAGATCGGGGGACAAGCTTTGGGCTTTTGTAATAGCTTGCAGTCCATCTGTTGCCATAAAAACATCAAAGTCATTGCGAAGTAATTCGTGTAAAAGACGAATATTCAACGGTTGATCGTCAACCACTAATATTTTTGGTCGCGGAGATGCTTCGTTAGGTAGAGTGTTTTTTATTACCATTTATTAAATCGTCGCGAGTATTTGGTTAATTGTGGTGATGGCTAAGTCATATTTCAATTCATTGACCTCTGAAACCAGTTTCGCGAGTAAGACTTGCTGATGCGGATGCGAGGCACTATATAGTTTTTCCAACATATCGCCCGCATTTAAATTGTCAGATTCCAACAGGGGTAATATATCTGCAAGATCTTTTTTCCAATTTTCTGGTGATAGTAGCTTGGGCGCTTCACTTTTTTCTAAAGATTTAACCGGCTCAAGCTCACGTAATAATTGCTCCAATTGAGCAGAGCTTTTATCGAGTTGGTTTTTCAATTCATTGAGCGTTTCTTGGGTCAATTCTTTGTTGGCCGTGTCAGGCGATTTAAACTCCTTTTCAAGTTCAGAAGCTCTTGCAGCAAGCGCTTTCGCTCCCATAGTACCCGCAATGCCTTTTATTGAGTGTAGCGCAGCGGCAATAGCTGTTGGATTTTTTTGCTGGTTTTGGAGATGTATTGTTTCTAACAGCTTGGAAATGTCGGAGTGAAAACGTGCAAACAAGCTCTTGTATAAATCCACTTTGCCGCTGAATCGTTTTAGGATAACTGCAAACTCTTCGATCAGTGCTTCTGAGGAATTCGCCGCTGATTTCTCACTGGTGTAAATTGGGCTGTTTTGCTTACCTAAAAGAACCAAGATGCTCGTTACGAGCTCTTCAATATCTATAGGTTTACCCACGTGGTCATTCATACCTGCTGCGAGGCAAGCGGCTCTATCATCGGCTGACGCATTGGCGGTCATGGCAAGAATAGGCAACTGGTTAAGGTTTTTGTGTTTTCTAATGCGGCGTGTTGCCTCCATTCCATCGATATCCGGCATTTGCACATCCATAATTACGAGGTCAAAAGTCGTTTTACCTTCCAACACTTTTGCAACGCCGTCCAATCCACACTCAGCAATTTCTACCAGCGCGCCTTCTGCTGTTAATAGTTCAAACGCAACCTGACGATTGAGCGCATTGTCCTCAACCACGAGCAGTTTCAGGTTACTCAAAGCCTGTTGGTGTTTTTGAAGGGTGGCTATTGGTTTGAGATTTTGGCTTGCGCCTCCTAGGGCGCGACGAATGGATTCAATAAGTTGTTCCGGTGTGATGGGTTTGGTCAGCAAATCCGCGTAGGGTGGAGTCGTTGAATTGTGCTTAATAATCTCTTCGCGGCCGAACGCTGTTACCATAATTACGATGGGGGCTGGGGCGTTGGCAGCCGTCGAGCGAATGATTTCCGCCGCGCGCAATCCATCTATGTCGGGCATGCGCCAATCCATGAGCACCAGATCATAGGGTTGGTTTCGGGAATCCGCATCGCGGATCTTTTCAATGGCCGTTAGACCGCCATCTGCTTCGTCGGCAGTTATCCCCAGTGCATTCATAGTGCGCAATAAGATTTCACGACTTGCTGCGTTATCGTCAACCACCAGCAAGCGAATTTGAGAAAGATTTTGCTCAACTACAACCAGCGGGTTTTGTTGCTTGCTCAGAGCAAGGTTAATATCAAACCAGAAGCGGCTGCCAGCACCCAGCTCACTTTCAACGCTTAACTCGCCACCCATTAAACTTACCAAGCGTTTGCTAATTGCCAAACCTAAACCTGTGCCACCAAAACGCCGTGTTGTTGAGGTTTCAGCCTGCACGAAGCCTTCAAAAATGCGGCTCATTTGGTCTTGGCTCATGCCAATGCCGGTGTCACTGATGCCAATTTGTAAACGGGTATTTTCGGCTGTTTGCTCAAGCATTCTCATTTGAACCAGCACATGTCCCTTGTGGGTAAATTTAAGGGCATTGCCCGCCAGATTGATGAGAATCTGTTGCAGCCTTAGGCGATCCCCCATCAACCATGCAGGTATTCTAGGGTCTATATCAAACATAATTTCAACCGGCTTATCGCCTTGGTTTGCCGATAATATGACGGCTAAATCACGCATGAGAGGCTCTACTTCAAACGGGTGATTGTCGAGCTGTAATTTTCCAGAGTCGATTTTAGAGAAATCCAATATATCGTTGAGTAAACCCAACAAGGATTTGGCGGCAGTGTGGCACTTGATCAAATAATCTTGCTGGCGCGCGGTTAATTCCGTTTGCTGTACCAGTTGCAGCATGCCTAATACGGCATTCATAGGGGTGCGAATTTCGTGGCTCATGTTGGCCAAGAATGCCGATTTTGCAGCACTGGTGGCGTCGGCATGCTCCTTGGCGCGGATGAGTGTCGCTTCCAATTCTTTTTGATCCGTAACATCTCGGTTAATACCGGTTACCTGAATGGCCTTGCCTGAACTATCCCGTTCTACCTGCGCGCCGGCCTGAACGTAGCGAACATTGCCGTTGGCCTTGCAAATCCGAAATGTGGGATTGTAGGTCGCGGTACCCTCAACGGCGGCCATTAATAACGCTGCTGTGGCGTCTACATCTTCGGGGTGCACACGCTCATGCCAGTGTTGATAGTTTAAGCCGTTATTACGCAAGCTTATGGGTTGATCGTAGATTTCATACATGCGGTCAGACCACTCCAGAGAGTTGTCTGCAAGATACCAGCGCCAAATACCCAGCTCAGCCATATCTGCGGCAATATCCAATTGATTAAGCGTAGATTGTAGGTGGCGTTTAGCTTGCAACTCTTGAGTAACATCCGTGGCCATGCCTAGGTAGCCTGTTATGTCGCCTTTGTCGTCGCGCATGGCGGTAGCTACTAGCATGACTTGAAGGTGGGCGCCGTCTTTACGTACATAAGTCCAGTGGTGCGCTTCAGAACCTTCTAGTTCAGGTTTATGCACAAATACACGAAAACCTTCAACAGGTACTCCATATTCTTGGCTCAGTTCCTGCCCACGGGTAACGACTTCTTCCATAAGATGAAAAACGGCTGGGCTTGATTTATTAACCAGCTCTTCTGCTTGGTAGCCCAGCATTAGCTCAGCGCCGCGGTTAAAGATGGTAATAGTGCCGTCAACATCGGTGGCAATAACGGCAATTTCAGTTGCTGCGTTTAGCACACTTGAAATCAGTAAGGTTAGTTTTGCTCGTTCAAGTTCTGCCTGTTTGCGTTCAGAAATATCAGTTCGCAAGGCGATATAGCGCTCTACCTTCCCGTCTTCATTTTTAACGGGTGTGATCACCGTATCAAACCACAACAAAGCGCCGTGTTTAGTGCGGTTGCAAATTTCACCATGCCATGATTTTCCGCTGGCAATGGTCTTCCACATTCCTCGCCAAAATTCTTGGTCGTGTACACCTGCATTAAACAAGCGGTGATTGTTTCCAATCATCTCGTCCTGCTGGTACCCGCTTTTCTGAATGAAGTTTTCGTTAGCTTCAATAATATTGCCGCGAATATCTGTGGCTGAGTAAAGTAATTGCTTATTAATGGTATCTAGCAGTGTACGGTTTTCTCGCAAGGCCTTTTCCAAACGGTTACTGGCTTCGGTAAGGGGTGTAATGTCGTGAACAATTACGTAAAAGCCCAGTATTTTTCCATCTAGGATGTCTGGTAAATAATGTGCGAAGGAGTGCCGTATTCCATTGGGAGTATTAATGGAGCGTTTGAATGTTTGTGGTTCACCGAGCAAAGCAGCTTCCATCAGTATACGGTTAGACTCAAATAATTCTTTGCCGAGTAATTCACTGGCATGCATGCCGGGAATTTTATCGTGATCTAAGCCAAACCATTCTTTATAGGCTCGGTTCGCTACTTTGTTGATGAGGTTTTTATCCCAGTAACCAATCATTGAGGGTACTGCGTCTAATACAGTTTGCAAACTGCGGCGCGCTAATTCCAGTTGCGCAGTGCGCTGTTCAACCTGATCTTCTAGTTGAAAATTCATTGCCCGAATTTTATCTTCTGCCGCTTTTTGTTCAGAAATGTCGCGAACTGTTTTAGAGGCGCCAACGATTTTTCCCTGCGCATTTCGTATAGGAGCTACTGCTACAGAAACGAAAATGTTAGTGCCGTCTTGCTTTTGCCTAAGGGTAATAAAGTGGGGAATGGTTTCGCCTTGCGCGATGCGCGCCAGAATATCTGCTTCTTCGTGTTGAAGATCTGGCGGGACTACTAAGTCAGCTAAACGCTTTCCTATGGCGTCTTTTGCTGAGTAGCCAAAAAGCAACTCTGCGCCGTGATTCCAATTAGTCACAGTGCCATCCAGAGTTTTACCAATAATGGCATCAATGGAGTGCTCAACAATTGCCGCTAGGCGGGACTGCTCTACAATAATGGCCTGCTTGCGTAGCCGACTAACTCCCAATACCCCGATAAAACCTGCCATTAAGAGACTCATCAGGGTTCCGATAGAAAATATCGCTTTGGGGTTGGTTAGATTGAGGTTTTGTATAAACGCAGGGTAAATCCCTATCTCTTGTTGCCAGCGCCGCCCAAATATCTCGAATTCGATGGTTTTGGTCATTACCGGCGGGGCTGAGCTTTTGGCCGAACTGAAGAACACTTGAGGGGCAGTGGCTTTTGTAATATCCCTTAGTTGGAGTTGAGAAGTCTGGGTGTTAATAGAAAGATTCGGCAGCACCTCATCAATAATGAGCGGCGCATAGCTCCAGCCGAACAATTGTGCCTCGCGTTCCGGTTGCCTAGTGGGTACAAAGCCTCCGCGATAAATGGGTAGAAAAATAAGAAAAGATTGCATTGGCTTATCGGTTGTCTGCACCAAAGTAATTGGCCCAGTGAGCGTTGCTTGCCCAGAGTACATTGAGGATTCTGCCGCTTCACGTCGATTCTCTTCTGAGGCCGTATCTAGCCCAACGGCAGCCGAGTTGCTTTCAACGGGTTCAATGTACTGAATAACGTAGCGCTCCCCCTCGTGAGGGGCGAGCTGGCGGATATTAAAGTCTGGCTTTTCGTCTGCCCGAGCCTTTGCTAGAAAATCTGCTTCCTGTTCTTGGGGGACGCGCCGAATAAAACCAAACCCATGCGCGCCCGGGAACTCCGTTTTAATATCTCGTGTAAGACTATACAACTTAAATAAGGCGCGGCTCGTATTGGCTTCGCCCTGCGTGAGAATTGCACCGCGCGCGCCGCGAAGGCCGTATTGATAGATGTTGAGCCGCTCAATAATTTCAGTGGATAGGCGAGTAGCCTCTTGGTCAAGCGCCGCTTTGACGGTGCGGTCATTGCTCCGGGCTAGTTGCCACGCGGTGAGGGCACTAAGGGAAACCCCAATAATAAAGGGGATTAAGAACCAGCCGATCAGTTGTTTTTGCTTTTCCATAATATCCAATGAGTGCAGTTTCTATGAGTGAGGTTTCGTGTTTTGGCTGCTGAAAATTCCGCGATGTAAAAGTTCCGTCGCTTGATCGTAGGTTACCGGCTTGCTGTATAAATACCCCTGCATAATATGGCACCCCAAATGCAGTAATGTGTCGGCTTGCGCCTGTGTTTCAACACCTTCCGCAATTAAACGTAACTTCAAACCTGTTGCCATACTGATAATGGCGTTTACGATGGCGGCATCACTCGCATCATTAAGCATATCTCTTACAAAGCTTTGGTCAATTTTTAGTACATCAATTGGGAATCGTTTTAGATAAGACAGGCTTGAGTAACCTGTTCCAAAGTCGTCAATAGCTATCTCAAGGCCCAGCTGTTTTAATTTAACGAGGGTATCGCGAGTTTTTTGACTATCTTTTGCCAAGATTCCTTCGGTAATTTCTAAAACAACTTTGGTGGAATCAATATCCGACTCCTCTAAAACTTTCTGGACTTCCGCAACAAATGTGTCCTCCGCAAACTGCACAGGGGAAATATTGACGGCTAAGCGAATGGGGAAGCCTGAGTCATGCCAGGTTTTTGCATCGCGACAAGCTTTGCGTAACACCAATAAACCTAATGGAATTATTAAACCCGTCTCTTCCGCCAAGGGGATAAAATTTTGCGGCGAAATTAAGTGACCATCCGGGTGACGCCACCTTACCAATGCTTCCGCCCCTTCAATTGTCAAAGTTCGTGCGTCAATCTTAGGTTGGTAGAAAACCTCAAAAACGCCTTCCTCCAAGGCGCTACGCAAATGATGCTCCAGTAAATGGCGAGCCCGAATACTTTCCTCAATGTCTTTTGAGAAGAAGCGGAAGCATTTGCGACCTTCTTGCTTTGCCGAATACATAGCGGCGTCGGCGTGGTTATAGAGCGATTCTATGTTGTCGCTATCATCGGGAAATATACTGATTCCCGCACTGGCCGAAATATCAAAACGATTGCCATCAACCTTATAAGGCTCTGCAATAGTGCTCAGTATTCGCCGCGCAAAAAATTCCAGTTGCTCCACATTTTCAACGTCAGGCAGCAAGAGAATAAATTCGTCACCACCTTGCCGGCTTAGTGTGTCACCCGCGCGCAAAATGCTTTTTAAGCGAATAGCTATTTCCTGTAAAAAAGTATCGCCAATGGAATGTCCGAATGAATCATTAATCGCCTTAAAATGATCTATATCTAACAAGATCATCGCAACGCGCGAACCGGTTCGCTGTGCTTTTTGTAGTGCTTGCTCGGTTCTATCTTGTAAGAGCATGCGATTTGGGAGGTTTGTTAAGGCATCGTGGTTGGCCAGATGTGTCATTTTGATGGCCATGGCGCGTGCTTCGCTGACATCATGAAAAACAATAATGGCGCCCGTAATTTTTCCATCATGATCGCGAATCGGCGCGGCGGAATCTTCTACGTCAAAGTCCTTTCCATCGCGCCGGCGTAAAACGCAATTCATTGCCATTCCTACGGTTCTCTGCTCCTTAAGTGCAAGCCGAATGGGATTCAGCATTGCGTATCCTAGAGTTCCCTCACGCAGTGACATGATATTTTCAATAGGTTGACCAACAGCCTCCGAGGAATACCAGCCGGTAAAGGTTTCTGCTATGGGATTAATAAAATTAACGATGCCATTTTCATCAGTTGCGATGACGGCATCACCGATGGAGTTTAAGGTTATACGCAGACGTTCCATTTCATTTAGTAACGCCATTTCTGCAAGCTTACGGGCGGTAATATCTGAAATTAACATTAAAAAACTGTCACCCAGTTCCAGGCTGCGGCGATAAACCAAAGATACTTGACCAAAAATGGTTGTGCGGTTGGCGCGCACGAAAGTCATATCAAAACAGGGACTTTGACCCATTAATACATTGGCGATATGTGGCTGCATTGCGGCAAAATTGACTTCTCCAAAAATAGTGTCTAACTGACGTCCGCGCATGGCATCTGCCGTTATATCAAACCATTTACCCGCGGTATCGTTACAAAAACTGTTGGTGAGTTTAGTGTCCCAATGGGCAATAAATACGGGCAAGTTTTCCACTACGTCGGTGAGATCGCGGCGTGCTTGTATAAGTTGGCGGGTTTTTATTTGCAGCGACAAGTGGGTTTGAATTCGTGCCCTTATCACAGGCGTGTTGATGGGTTTTTGGATGAAATCTACGCCACCCAGACTTAAAGCTTTGAGCTCATGGGGTATGCTGTTGTGTGAAGTGACAAAGATAATAGCGGCGTTACACGTTAGAGGATCGGCTTTAATGGCTTCGCACACGGAATAGCCATTCATGCCGGGCATTTCAATATCTAATAAAATGACATCGGGAACGCGAAGTCGCGCAAGTTCTATAGCGGCAGGACCATTTGTCGCAAAATAGACTTCGCCCATATCACGCACAGCTTCGCGTAATGTCTTTATGCTGCTGGGTATATCATCCACAATCAGAATCGTTGCTAACTGTTGAAGCGGGGCGCTTAACATGGCTACTAGCATCCTTTATGCACATCAATTGCTTAAGGCTAGCACCGTTTCAGCAGTTCATGACGTTATTTTGAGACGCTTAAACATGTGAATTATCCAGTGGATTCCTGGATTTCAACTTCTGTTTGTTCTGTCCTTTCTAAGGCATCATCGACTTCAATTCCTAAATAACGCACAGCGCTTTCGATTTTGGTGTGGCCTAGTAATAGCTGGATGGCGCGAATATTTCTAATACGTCGATAGATCAAGGCGACCTTGTTCCTGCGCATGGAATGAGTACTGTTGTTTCAGAGTTCGGGGTATGAACGTAACGAGGTTGTGTTCATTTTCAGATCCTCGTGGGTTGACTTGTATAGCGTGCGCTTACTTAGCTTGAGAAGATGCAAAAATCAGCAAAGCTGACGGTCTGCTTTGGTATGAAAAACGAAATTGATAAAAAATACTGACGGTCCTGTTATGGCCGAAGGTGTCGAAACTAAAAGCTTTCAGCTGAAATTTTAACTATATGTATGCGAGTGGGCACTGTGTGCCCAAAGCAGAGGTTGAAATTTTGGACAGCATTAATC
>Ga0209067_10001084_pt1 | contig 17050 bp, 17 predicted proteins | sample ColStrG_CSR_2013_FD_187199 | JGI IMG/M metagenome (GOLD analysis project Ga0209067, IMG submission 187199) | Freshwater sediment microbial communities in response to fracking from Pennsylvania, USA - Cold Stream Run_MetaG_CSR_2013 (SPAdes)... | ecosystem: Environmental > Aquatic > Freshwater >...
ATTCTGCTAACCTCGATTTATGTACCCCTGCCTGGCCTTGAATAACATTAATAGTTCTGGGATCAAAAACAGGGTATTCACCTTGTTTCAAAATTGGATCAGCAAATTTTATTTCTTTTGATTTGGCTTCCCTTAATCTTCTCGATGATTCTTTTAATTTTTTTAAGTTTTGGCTTAACTGGTCTTCAGTGCCTGATTGTAATTGCTCTTCCTCGATTCTATCAATTAATCTTAGTTTATTCATTTTCTAACCCCTCCCCTGGCTTATCCTTTGACTTATGGAGGTTTGAAGTAATAAAGTATTCAAGGTTTCCCGTAACCGGACATTTAGCCTTAAAAACAATGTAAAGTTTTGTACCTCTAAGCAGGTTGCCTAAACAGGATCTAACTAACTCAATGGGGATATCTAAATCCTTAGAAATCATTCCAGGACTAGCAACTGTATCAAATAAATAGGGTATTATCCTCTTTATTAATGCTATATGATTAACTTTACTGCGTCCGCTTAGATTATTTAGGGGTGTCGATGAGGTCGGCTCCCCTTTTTTTTGTTCGTTGGATAAGGAGCTTATGTCCTCATCTGGGTATTTGATGAGGTTCATTATTTTAAAGCAGATTTAACTTGTTCAATAGAATAATAAACTCTTCTACCTAAACGACCGGCCGGAATTAATTGGCCTGATTTTTCTAACCTATAAAGGGTCGTTCTACTTATAGAAAGATTTTTGCATAGTTCCGCGACAGTCAAAAGTCCAGTTTGATTATTTGTAGGAGCAACTTTTTCGTTTTGCATTTTTCATAATGTTTAAATGAATGAAACTAAATTCCATTATAAAACATTGTTTTTCAATACAATACGGCGTTTTTTTATAAAAAAAACCTACCAGAAGAAAGTAAGTTTAGAATCAAATTTTGGTGTTTTATTAAAAATATTAGGTAGGTTTTTGAAAATCCTACCGAAGAATTAAAGTTATTCTTCTTCTTAAAATCATGTTTAATAGTACCGTAACGAAATTTCAAAATTGTTAGGCTCTACCTTCTGCAGTTCAAATGCAAAATCCTTTGCTTTTTATTATATGGCGATTAATTAAAGGAACTCTGCATAAATTTCGTATTTCTATAATGACGAATACTGCCGGGGTTTCGGCTTGATTAAATACATTAATATAATCTTCCATTTTCTCTGTATCTGGAAGGTCCATTCTAACAATTTCATCATTTTGATCAATTGAAAAAACAAATGGGAAAAACCTTGAATTGGGCGTGGTTTTCCTGTAATCATCTAGATTAACAACGTTGAGAATTTTGGATTTTGTGTCATTATAAGTTACACAAGAGACTGATTCTGGGTCAATAACTGACAACAAATCCTTATTAATTGCCTTATCCAAGGCTTTATCCAAATTCATCATTTTTAAAAAATTACCCCAAAATCAATTTCTAAAAAGGCAAACTAAAGGTTTTCACTTTCTTTAATTATCCGTTTAATTTTTTTCCATTCTGTATGAACAGTATTAACAGGGTCTTTTGATTTAGGGCACAAACTATACTTGTCAATAAGATTTTTAATTTTATTCATATTGAAGCTTTCACCAGCTACAATCATAGGTGTTATAATTTCTCTAATAGTTACTTTTTTCTTTTTAGTGGAATTATGACTAAGGTTAAAAGCCCTATTTTCTAATATTTCTAAAAAAGTTTGGAAATCCTTAATCAAAACTTTTTTGATGCTTTTTTCCTCTGGGTTAAATTCACCTAACATTAACCCACCTTTAATTTTTTCAATTTCTTCTCGAAACTTATCAATTTCTAACCAAATAAACTTTTTCTTGTTTTCTACCTCATCAAAATCTTTGCCGTATAGAGGTCTTAATCTTGATTCCTTTAAATAGATTTTTTCTTTTTCCTCAATAAACCATTCATAAAGATGAGGATAGTATCGAATTTGAGAAAAATCGAGAAGCTTTATATTGGGAAACATTTTCAGGATTGCATTCTGATCTGTATGAATTAGCTTTTTTGATCTTTCGAAATAAATTGGCTTAACAGTCCCAGTAAATGCTCTATCAACACTTATTTTTTTGTTATCTAAAGTTTTGTTTTCTAATAAATCCTTCTTTAATTCTCTATTATAATCTAAGTATTCCTTCTTCCTGGATTTTTCTATTTTACCAAGATGGCGTTTTAGAATTCTTAAGCCTTTTCGCTTTCTTGGGCCCTCATAAATTAGATTTTTGGGCAATGGCCTCTTTTCATATTTTATTTCAAATAATTCTTTAAGACTATTAAAGCTATTGGGGGTAACCTTATAGGTAGCCATAACTAAACGGCCTTTAATTTAGATCTTGAATCATTTTGAAAAATCTGCTTAAGTTTTTCGGCGTGTTGCTCTTTAGAAACCTTGATGTATTTCATAAAACTAGACTCCGATTTATGACCGGTAATGGCTTGAATGGTCATAGTGGGAACATTCTTTAAAAACATATTGGTGGCGAAACTTCTACGAGCTGAGTGAGATACGACTAATTCAAACTTTTTATAAGTAGTACTAACCCTTAAACCGGCTTTTGTGATATCCTTTGAAACTAAGTCCACAATTCCGGATAATTCGGCAACTTCTTTGAGATAGCTATTAAATCGTTGGTTAGATATGGGTTTAGGAAGATTCCAAGAATATTTTTCTAGGATCTCAATAACTGTATTATGAAGAGGGATAACCACGAACTCACCCGTTTTAATGGAACGTATTTTTAACATACCGTCCGTAATTTTCTCTTTGGTAACCTGCTTAAGATCTGAGAATCGTAACCCTGTCCAACACCCAATTAAAAAGAGATCCCGTACATGATCGAGGCGATTGTTTCCGGAAAGATCCAGGTTGTATATTTTTTCCAATTCAGATTCATTTAGGTAAATAGAATCAGAGGTCTCCTGAACTACTTTAAATCTTTTGCTTTTAAAGGTTAGATTTTCATGCAATCCCCTTTCATATGACTCACTTAACAAAACCTTCAAGTTTTTTATTCGGGTCCCAATAGTATTAATTGAAAGATTATGATCCTTCTCTAGGTATTCATAAAAATCATTGTAAAAGTCCAAGGTAAAAGAATCGAATGTTAAAGGCTTTTTAATCCCCTTTGCCTTTTCAAAACCTTTCAAATGGTTTAAAGTACCTCTATAGTTTTTTAAAGTACTATGCTCCTTTTGAGTAGTTCTTAAATAGCTTTCGGCAAACTCATAAAAACCCTCGACTTTCTTAATTTTTTCTGGGCTTATGATTTCTTGAACCTTGGATTTAACCTCATCTGAATTAGGATTTACCATGGCAAAAACGGACCGGAACAGTTCCTTTACTTGTTCCTCGATTTTGTCCAAACGATTATTAATAGAGATGGCTCCGGTATAGGAACTTTTTACCCTTTGGGTATTATCATTCCATTTTTTAGGATGGATACTTTCTTTAACTGAAACTGATATTCGTGTATTGGAGAAAGAAACATACAATAGGATCGAGCAATCCCCAGACTTTCCAGGCTTATTCGATAAATAGTAATTCGTCTTTGCCATAATTCTATACTTACGTTTTTACTGATTCTTTATGTAAATGTAAGTAATTTAATGCAAATACTGACAGATTATTGAAACTTATTTTAACTTAGTGGAACAATAAAAACCTCTTTATGATATTAAAAACAAAGATTATTGATTCAAAATGTTCCTCTATTTTTCGGGATAATACGGCGTATGTAGTCCCTGAGGGGTCACATTATTTTAAGGAATTGGATTATGAACCGAAGCCTATTCCATAGCCAAAAGGGTATAAAGGGTAAAACCTTGCCCTTTTATTTTTTAGGATGGAGAAATTTGAATACTTTTTCCAGATCCCTTTTTGTATAGGTCAAAAAGCCCACCTCATCTCCGTAATAGGCTGAAAGCAAACCGGTCGACCGTTCATTTTCTACCCGTTCAACTTTGACATGGGTTTCTCCTAAAATAAATTTCAAGGAATATTGCTTGATCTTTTTGTTTTTATCCAGGAAAACCGAATTCATAACCAGATAAAGGTTATTTAAAACGTTACCCTCGTTTTTAAAAAAAATAGTTCGAGATTTCTCCTCAACCTTATCCGTTGCAAAATCATTGGAATAAATAATACAGTATTGGCTGGTATCCCCGGGCTTATTTTTATGAAATAATTCCCAACGATTTCCCTTCCCAACACTCACCATTTCAGGCTTATCCTTGGCAGATTTTTCCAGGATTAATTGCCCAAAACTGGTTATTGCGCTAAATAAAAAAAATGCGTTCAGTATGATCTTTTTCACAATTTGAATCCTTTAAATCGTTTATACGGACTGTACCAACGATTTGTTAAAGTTTTCAAATACATTTCTTTTAATCGGTTACGATCTTTTTCAAAATATAACCTTTGAGTTGATAAGAACTGATTACGGTTTGAGCGGTTAAACTAATTTTTACCTCTGGAAGAAGTTCATCTCGGCTTATCCCTAAAAAGGCCATGGCCTGGCCGCAGGCAATAAATTTAGCCCCAATTTTCTCTAAATCATGAATCAGTTTAATATTGGGATTATTGATTTTATATTTCTTATTAAAAGCCTCATTGGATTTTAGGGCATTGAGTGCCCCAGCATGAACCACTATGACTGGAAATATTTTTTTCTGGGGTATCCCAGAAGCTATATGAAGGTTTATAACCCTGGCAACCTCATCTAAACTTTCATTAATTTCTTTAATGGTCGAATCCGGATTATTGGCGGTTAATTCGAAAAGGATTTTATAATCTATATTCGGATCCGGTATTTCGGTAGGATTGGCAACGGGAACGATTCCGCTAAAGTTCCCTCCTTTTAATAAGGGATATACTTCCTGATTTTCAATTTTTAACCATTTCTCCTTATTGGCAAATTCCTTATTCACTTTTAAGGAATCTTTATGAATAAGGGCTTTCAAGGTACTATCCTTTACTTTTCTTAAGCTATCCAGTTTTTTGGTTTGGGCCAGGGAGGAAAAACTTATTATGCAGAACATAATAAAAAGGGCTCCCAAAAATTGATTTTTCATTTGAAATTAGGTTTCATTAAACTTAAATAATAAAGCTGATTTTTCCTCTGCCATTCATTTAAAGATAGGTTGTTTCATTCTTATAAAATTCTTATTTATCTTCATCCTTATACCAATTAATACCTTATTCATGCTTGTACAGGAAAGTCCGGATAATACAGTGGCGAAACGGCCATCGATGAGCTTTTGGCAGATCATCAATATGAATGTAGGCTTCTTTGGAATCCAATATAGCTTTGGTTTACAACAATCGGCCATTAATCCCTTATATACTTTTTTACATGCCAAGCCGGAAAACCTTCCCTTATTAAACCTGGCTGGTCCTATTACCGGACTTTTAATTCAACCCATTATTGGAGCTGTTTCGGATCGAACTTGGCATCCGAAATGGGGTCGAAGAAAACCTTTCTTTTTTATTGGGGCGGTATTTTGTAGTTTATGCTTATTTGCCTTTCCATTTTCCCGCTCATTATGGATGGCGGCCGGATTACTTTGGATTTTGGACGCTGCCAATAATACGGCCATGGAGCCCTATCGGGCCTTTATTGCCGACAAACTAACGGTTCCCCTAAGGCCTATGGGATTTTTAAGTCAAAGCTTTTTTACTGGTTTGGGAATTACCTTAGCCAATTTATCATTGGGCTTTTTTAAGTCCATAATAACCGGGGAAACAAGAACTAGTGATGGACAATCCGGAATTCCATACTGGGTATTTGGGTCCTTTTTTGTAGGGGCTGTTTGCTCAATTGTATCGGTATTATGGTCTATTTTTACTACCCCTGAAATACCCCCTACCGATCAGGAACTCATTGAATTAAGAGCCCGGGCCAAAGGGGTGTTAGAACCTATCAAGGAAATTTTTTCGGCGGTTGGCTCCATGCCTCGTATAATGTGGCAATTGGCATTAATTTATTTATTTCAATGGTACGCCTTGTTTTGTTATTGGCAGTTTGCCTCCTTAAGCATTGCCAAATCCATTTTTCATACAACTTCAGAGGGTAATAAGGAATTATATGAACAAGCGGTAGTAATAACCGGAAATGTCAATGGAATTTATAATATCGTCACTTTTGTTTCAGCCTTTGGACTGGTTTGGCTGGCTAAAAAAATCACGGCCAAATATGTTCATGTGCTATGTTTAATCATGGCTGGCCTTGGGCTTCTGGTTTTTCCACATATTGCAGATAAAAATTTATTATGGATTCCCATGATTGGCTTTGGTATTGCCTGGGCCAGTATGATGGGCGTGCCCTATATTATGGTAGTAGGTCAAATACCCAAAGCGCGATACGGGGTTTATATGGGAATCATCAATATGATGATCGTTATTCCCATGATCCTTCAGACCCTAAGCTTTGGCTGGGTTTTTAAAAACCTATTAGGGGGCGATCCGGCCATGGCCATCACTTTTGCAGGAGCTCTTTTATTAATAGCGGCTTTAGCAACCACCTTTGTTAAAGACGCAGGAAACACCGAAACTGAACCTGAATTTTCCTCCATCCATTAGAATAAAATGGCATATTCGCGTTTATTCTTTTTTTAAGTATGTACGATTTTTCTCTTCATAAAAGCCTTGATCAACTATTAAAGGAAAAAGGCCTTCAAATCCAGGATAAGGATAATGCCTTTTATATCCGACTTATGGCTAATGCTTCGGCTATACGGTCCTTGTTTTTTGAAATATATGGTCATAGAGCAGATGCACAAGCCTATTTAGATCAATTGAATCAAACGATCCTTTCCGGATACCAAAATCGCCCGGAAAGGATGAAGGAAAAGGATCAGGAAAAAGAGGGTAAAACCAATTGGTTTCTAAGTCCGGATATAACCGGAATGAGCCTTTATGTGGATCGATTTTGTGGTCATTTAAATAATATGCCCGATAAATTGGCTTATTTGAAACATCTCGGGGTGAACTTATTGCATTTAATGCCCTTATTTGAAAGCCCAGCCTCAGAAAGTGATGGTGGATATGCCGTTTCTGATTTTCGAAAAGTGGATAGCCGTTTTGGGAGCCTGGAAGATTTAGAGCGCTTGAGGGAAAAAATGGATGAAAACGGGCAGTATCTTATGTTGGATATTGTTTTAAATCATACCTCTCGCCAACATCCCTGGGCCGTAAGGGCAAAAAATGGAGAAGCCGATTACCAGGATTATTATTATATGTTTCCTGATAGGCATTTGCCCGATCAGTTTGATCATTATATGCCTGAAATCTTTCCTGAAAGTTCCCCAGGAAATTTCACCTATGTAGAAGAATGCGGTAAATGGGTAATGTCCGTTTTCCATTATTATCAATGGGATTTAAATTATACCAATCCCAGAGTATTTATTGAAATGCTCGACACCATTTATTTTTATGCCAATATAGGGGTCGATATTCTCCGAATCGATGCCCCTGCTTTTATTTGGAAGCAATTAGGAACGGCCTGCCAAAACCTTTATCAAGCCCATATAATTTTGAGGCTTATTAAACTTTGTGTTCAATGTTCCACCCCGGGAATGGCTCTATTAGGTGAAGCCATTGTAGCCCCTTCTGCCATTATCAAATACTTTGGCACCGATGCTTTTACCGCCCGGGAATGCGATTTAGCTTATAATGCCACACAAATGGCCCTGCAATGGGACGCCTTAGCTACAGGCAATACCCAGATTATGGTTTCTGGACAGCATGATATCTTACAAAAGCCCTATGGATGTAGCTGGATAAATTATACCCGCTGTCATGATGATATAGGTTTAGCCTATGATGATTATTTTGTTCAATTGGCAGGCTATAATCCCTGGGACCATAAAAATTTCATCAAAAACTATTATACCGGCTATCAGCATGGATCGGATGCTTCTGGAGCTTTATTCAGCTATAATCCCAGAAATCACGATTCTCGCTTAAGTGGGTCATTGGCATCTCTTTGTGGTTTAGAAAAGTCTATCCAGCAGAATAACCCAGAAAAAATCCAGAAATCTCTCCATAAAATTCTGCTCATGCAGGCCAATAGTATTTTTCTTGGGGGTATTCCAATGCTTTTTTATGGGGATGAACTTGGCTATACCAATGATTATTCATTCCTTCAGGATCCTTCAAAAAGCTATGATAACCGTTGGATGCACCGCCCCATTATTGACTGGGACAGGACCCAAAAAATAGGCGAATTGGGTAGTCCGGAAGAAATTTTATTTAATGGAACCCGTAAACTAATTAGTATTCGCAAAAGTCATCCGGCCTTTGGAGATTATAAAAACATTGGCTGGCTTGCCCCTCATAATGATTATATAGCCGGATTTATCCGTGATTTTTATGAAAGAAAAGTGTATTGCTTATTCAATTATAAAGATCAGGATGCCTATTTAACTTGGTTTGCTTTTAAACAAAACGGAAATTCCCCTTCTCACCTATTTGATTATTGGGAAGAAAGGGAATATACCGTAGGACTCGACCATGAATACCTTATTCTAAGGCCTTACCAGTTTTTGATTTTAGAAGCGAAATATTAGTTCTTCCAAAGAACATGACTAGTTCCTGCTGTATCAGTACGTCGAGTTAAATCATTATTTAATAAATAGCAGGGCAGCAATTCTCCGTTATTTAACTCCAATTCACAAACAATTCCTAAGGCCGATTTTTTATTGGAGAATAATAAAGGATAATTCTTATTAATAAATCCGTTTTTATCTTCCAGATAAGCTCCTACTATCTTTTTAATGGTGGTGATTGAAACCCCTTTTGGCTTGCGATCTCCAGCCCAAAGAGTATCAGGATTTTGTTTTTGAAAATCGGAAACAGGGACAAACTCACTTAAAAACACATCATCGCTATATTGATAAGTACAAGGATATGGCCACTGAAGATTTTTTGGAGGGCAGGCACCATAATAGGTGAAAGATCCATCAGCACAATCCCATATGGTTCGGAAATAATCTGGATTATACAATACACTAAACATGGCCACATAACTGGTTAATTTCCCAGAATATGGGTTTCCAGGAACAAATTGCCCGGATGGCATGGTGGAATCGACTGAATAAAATAAATTTCCATTTCCATTATCTCTACATAGATATTTTTCCGAAAATAGTTTTGAATAACTACCCATTAAACTTTTAGCCCCAAGGCTTATTGCTGGGTCCGAATTAATACCCAAATGACTTGGATTGAAAATACCTTTTACTAAACAGCCGGTAATAACAATGGCCAATAAAACCCCAAAAAACAAGGGAAGAACTTTTTTCATGATTAAATCTTTTAGGATTAATGACTTAAAATGGGTTGGATGAAATGAGAACGAGAGGTTAATATAGACTGAACGTTTTTCAAGTCTGGTTTTGGTAATTACAAAAGGAATGCCCTTTTAGGGGTTTCCTTTTAAATAGGAACATTTTATTTATTAATTCCTTAGTTTAGAACCAAGAATAAAATTAAAATGAACATGAATAAATGTTTAGGGGTTTTTACCCTTTTAGTGGGTTTTTTTGGCCTGAGTCAATTACCTCTACAGGCTCAACGATTTAAATTGAATTGGGATAATACTGGAAATCAGTATTATAGGGCTGTAGGGGGTGAAATTCTAAAATTTGATCCGGTAAATCCTACCAATAAAACCACGGTTTTTAGCAGGGAAAATCTTACCCCCTCTGGGGCCAGCTCCCCAATAATTGTTTCCAGCTTTTCGATTAGCCCCGACGAAAAAAAGGTTTTGATTTTTACCAATACCAAAAGAGTTTGGCGATATAATACAAGGGGGGATTATTGGGTATATGATGGTTTTCATTTAAAACAAATCGGTAAAACTTTACCGGCCTCCTCCCTAATGTTTGCCAAATTATCACCTGATGGATCCGAAGTGGCTTATGTTTCCGACCATAATCTATATGTTGAGGATTTGGTTTCTGGAACTATAAAGCCCCTTACCAGCGATGGAACCAAAAAACTAATTAATGGAACCTTCGATTGGGCATACGAGGAGGAATTTGATTGCCGCGATGGGTTTAGATGGTCGCCAGATGGAAAGTCCATTGCCTTTTGGCAGATTGATGCGCGTAACATCAAGAATTATTCCATGCTGAATACCACTGATTCCATTTACCCTTTTGTGGTGCCGGTCGAATATCCGGTAGCAGGCGAAGATCCAAGTTCCTGCAAAATTGGTGTAGTGAATGTGGCCAGTGCAAAAATTACCTGGATGAATATTCCTGGCGACCCCATCCAACACTATATTCCTCGCATGGAATGGACACCCCAATCCGACGCCATCATTTTGGAACAGTTAAATCGGGCACAGAATGAATCCCGATTATATATAACCAATATACAAACTGCTAAAAGCCAGCTTATTCATGAAGAAAAAGGAGAAGCATGGATTGATGGCAAATCTCGTTGGAATGAAGGCGATCCAACCGGTTGGGAATGGTTAAAGGATGGAAAAACCTTCCTTTGGATTTCTGAAAAGGATGGGTGGAGACATATATATAGCTTGGATAGAGAAGGAAAAGAAAAGCTCCTGAGCCCGGGAAATTATGATATGATTGGTTTAAAACGAATTGATGAAACCAATGGCTTTATTTATTTCATGGCCTCTCCTGAAAATGCCACTCAATCGTATCTATATCGGATTAAAATTACAGGAGGAAAAGCCGAAAGAATCAGTCCTCTGGACCAACCCGGCACCCATGCCTATGAGGTGGCTCCCAATGGCAAAATTGCCTTACATACCTTTTCTAATATTTATACCCTTCCCCAAAGGGATGTGGTCAGTTTGCCCGATCATAAGCATTTAAGCGGTGCTAATATTAAAATTAATACAGACCTGGTAAATAAACCCGAATTTTTTAAGGTTAAAACCTCGGATGGGATAGAAATGGACGGATGGATGGTAAAACCAATCCCTTTCGATCCGAACAAAAAATATCCGGTGGTATTTTATGTCTATAGCGAACCGGCTGGAGCTACCGTTGAAGATTCCTATGGAGCATCTCAAAACAATGAATACCTGGGTAATATGGCTCAGGACGGATATATCTATGTTTCCCTGGATAATAGAGGTACACCGGCTCCAAAAGGTGCTAGCTGGAGAAAATCCATTTATAAAAATATTGGCCTAATCAATATTCAGGATCAAGCCATGGGCGCCAAAGAAGTGTTAAAATTCCCATTTGTCGATACCAGCCGGGTAGCGGTTTGGGGCTGGAGTGGGGGGGGATCCTGTACCCTAAATTTAATGTTCCAGCATCCTGAAATTTATAAAACCGGAATTGCGATTGCAGCTGTTGGCTGGCAATTGAGTTATGATAATATTTATCAGGAACGTTATATGGGTGTGCCCACCACCGATGAAGGTCGTGCGGTTTTTATTAAAGGATCCCCGGTAACCTATGCAAAAAATCTAAAAGGAAACTTATTATATATCCATGGAACCGGCGATGATAATGTTCATTACCGAAATGCCGAATTATTAATCAATGAGCTGGTAAAGTATAATAAACAGTTTCAACTTATGTCTTATCCGAACCGTTCTCATGGAATTTTTGAAGGAGAAGGCACATCCACTCATTTAAAAACTCTTTATACCCAATATTTGAAGGAACATTGCCCTCCTGGAGGAAGGTAATACCTATTTTTTCATATTTCTATTCGATTTTTTTCTTATTGCCTAAGGAAGCCTCCAATTATGGGGGCTTTTTGGCAGATGAGCTTAATTTATTATATTGATTTTCCAAAAAACGTATACAGCATGAAAAAAATTTTAGTCTTTTTTATTTTAATCCTCTCTTTTATTTCGGTTTATTCCCAGAATACCGAGGGGCTTTTATACCGGAAAATGACGGCAATGATTCCTATGAGGGATGGGGTTAAGTTATTTACCACCATATTATATCCTTATAATTCAAATGCGAAATTTCCCATTCTAATACAAAGGACTCCTTATGGAGCCGATATTCCCTTACGAACCGATACTTCGGTAAGTTTGAAAAGAACCTCCTTTTCATCTTTGGCCTCCGGTGGATATATTTTCGTGATACAGGATATTCGGGGGAAATATAAGTCGGAGGGGAAAATGACCATTCATCAACCCCTTACTCATAGAACCGAAAAGGGGTCGGTGGATGAAAGCACGGATACGTATGATACGGTTGATTGGCTCGTAAAAAACCTTAAAAACAATTCAGGAAAAGTGGGTCTTTATGGGATTTCTTATCCGGGATGGCTGGCTTTGGCGGGATCTGTCGACCCTCATCCCGCTATGAAGGCTGTTTCAGAACAGGCCTGCATGAGCGATTTGTTTTTGGGAGATGATTTTCATCATAATGGAGCTTTTCGATTGAGCTATGGTATGGAGTATTCCTATGAATTGGAAAATGACCATACTAAGGATAGTAATTTCCCATTTCCTCAATATGATTTATACAATTGGTATTTAAACTTAGGTCCATTATCAAACGTTCAAAAGAATTATTTTCATGGCGCTATTCCCACCTGGAACTCCTTTATTGAGCATCCTAATTATGATGCCTATTGGCAAAAAAATTCGCCTTTGAATTATATTCCGGAAATTCAAATCCCCATGCTCCATGTTGGTGGGTATTTCGATCAGGAGGATTTGAATGGACCTCAGCTTATGTATCCTTTCATGGAAAAAGGGGATAAAAAAGGCTTTAATCATATTGTACTTGGCCCCTGGAATCATGGTCAATGGGGAAGAGGAAAAGCCGATTCATTAGGTGCTATCAGTTGGGGAAGTAATACGGCCGAGTATTTCCAGGCTCTTCAAAAGAAATGGTTTGATTATTATTTAAAAAACGAAGGGGATGGAAAGTTTGAGGAGGCGTATGCATTTCAAACGGGAAATAATATTTGGAAAACCTATTCCACATGGCCTCCTCTTGAGGTAGAAAAAAAGAAACTGTTTGTTGGCCCTCATTCTAGCCTTTCCTTCAATCCTATTGGCCAAACTGGTCATTCGGATTATATTTCAGATCCCTCCCAGCCCGTTCCTTATCGATCTCTACCCATTGAAGCTACCTATGGTAAAGGAAGCCGTTGGAGGACTTGGCATGTCGAGGATCAACGTTTCGTTACCACTCGTCCGGATGTGATTTCTTTCCAGGGAGATACCCTAAGCCAGGACTTAACAGTAACCGGTCAAATTACGGCTCATTTGGTTGCCAGTACCACTGGCTCGGATGCAGATTGGGTTGTTAAACTTATTGATGTTTATCCCAATTTTGATCCTAATAATTATAAAATGAGTGGTTATGAATTACCGGTAGCCATGGAAGTATTTAGGGGTCGATTCCGACATAGCTTTTCAAAACCCGAACCCATGGTGCCCGGGAAGCCCGAGGAAATCGTTATCAACCTTCACCAAATTAATCATACCTTCAAAAAAGGTCATAAATTAATGGTACAGATTCAAAGCTCCTGGTTTCCGGTAATCGACCGTAACCCTCAAAAATATGTCGAGAATATTTTTGAGGCCCAGCCTGAGGATTTTATTAAAGCCCAACAAAGCATTTATTATGGAGGCGAAAATTCCACCTATATTGAATTACCCATTTCCAAAAACTAATGAAGCCTAAACAAAAAGGGCTTTTATGGTTTGCATAAAGGCCCTTTTTGGTTTATTGAAACTCAATTCTAGGAAAGTACTTCATAAATGGTGACCTCTTTTGATTTATTTTTGAGTTTGACCTCTCCGATCTTTTCCAGACTAAAGGACTCTTTGGCTTTTTGATAAACTTCTTCTGTAACGATAATCTGTCCGGCCTTTGCCACTCCCTGTAATCTCTGGGATAAATTTACGGCATCCCCAATTACCGTATAATCCAAACGCTTTAAGGAAGCTGAGCCAAAATTCCCCGAAACCATTTCACCGGAATTAATCCCCACTGAAATCTGAGGTTTAAATTTGATCCCCTCCAAATCAATTTCCGCTACCTTGGCAATTTCTGTACGTATGGAAAGTGCTGCATCAATGGCTCTATCTAAGTGAAAATCACCTCTAAAAACCGCCATAATAGCATCGCCCATGAATTTATCCACATGACCTCTTTGCTCAATGATTTCCTTAACCATCGTATCGAACAACCCATTTAAAAGTTTAACGACCGTATTGGCAGGCACCTGTTCGGTTATGGAAGTAAAGCCACAAACGTCTACAAACATTACCGTGGCCTCCAGTGTCTCATTTTTTAAAAGAGTATGCTCAAATTCCTTCAAATTCATGAAATTCAAAACATTCTCATCCACGTACATTTTAAGGATATTATTTTCCTTTAAAGCCCTCATGGTTTCCTGAAGCATTCGAACATGATCCAGAGTTTTTTCTATGGTTAAACCTAGATCTTCAAAATCGATGGGCTTACAAACAAAATCAAATGCCCCCCGATTCATGGCATTTCGAATATTTTGCATATCCCCATAGGCCGAAACCATTACGGCTTTTAGAAGGGGATGTTTTTCGTGAAGGTTGCTTAATAAGGTTAGGCCATCCATCACAGGCATATTGATATCGCTTAATACCAAGTCCAGATCCTGATTCTCTTCGATACAATCAAGGGCTTCTACCCCATTATGTGCGAAAATGAATTCATAGGCGTTTTCCCTAATTTTCTTTCTAAATTTTTGCTTTACAAGAACTTCCAAATCGACTTCATCATCGACGACGAGTATTTTTGCCATCAGGAAATAAACGCTTTTATTTTGTCTTTAAGTAAACCAAAATCAAGGGGTTTGGTTAAAAAATCATTAGCACCATATTTCAATGCCTGTTGATGGTTCTCTTCATCACCATAAGCTGTTATCATCATAATTACGGGTGGGGGAGTTTCATAATCATGACGAATATTTTTTAATAATTCCAATCCACTCATTCCGGGCATATTAATATCGGATAGAATCAGTACAATTTCCGAATGCTTATCATTCATTATACCCATGGCTTCCTCCCCGGAAAGGGCAAATGTGAATTCTACTCCATGATCCTTAATTTCTTTTCGGAACCTTTGTAAAAACAAAGGTTGAACATCCGGTTCGTCGTCAACTACCAAAATTTTAGTCATAGGCTAAATATAATTCATAATCTTTTAAAATTGGAAAAGAATCGAAAAGTACTCGTCATATATCTTAAAACAAGAAATCAAGCTTATTTTTGATAAAACGGATAATTTCCGATAATTAAAAGAGAAATATTTGGACACCCTTGAATAGAATCCCTATTTTTACAAAGAATTCATGAAAAAACACCCTATTCCGGATATTGTTTCTGAGATACTTTATACAGTTGTCGGTATTCTTTTCTCCAGTTTTGCCTTGAAAAGCTTTATGGTTCCCAATGAGTTCTTCGATGGAGGGGTAACCGGAATTTCCTTGTTAATTTCAGAGTTTTATCATTTCCCAATTGCTTTTGTGATCGTCCTCTGTAATATCCCCTTTATCATTATGGGTTATTTCCAGGTTGGAAAGGAATATGCCATTAAAACCTCCTTAGCCATCATTTTTCTAGGTCTTTGCCTTTATTTTATTCCCTTTCATTCCATAACCTCCGATAAACTTTTGGTTTCCATTTTTGGAGGGGTATTTATGGGAATCGGAGTGGGACTAGCCATTCGTGGAGGATGTGCATTAGATGGTATAGAGGTTTTAGCTTTATATACCGGTAAGCGAATTAGTTTCACCATCGCAGAGATCATATTAGGCTTAAATGTGGTGATATTCCTAATTGCGGCTATTAAACTAGGGTTACCCACCGCATTATATTCCATTATGACTTATTATACCGCGTCTAAAACCATAACCTTTGTAATAGAGGGATTGGAAGAATATACCGGTGTTACTATTATTTCAGCAGAAAGTGAATTGATAAAGGAGAGTCTTGTAAACACCCTGGGAAGAGGGATTACCGTCTATAAAGGGGAAAGAGGCTTTTTAAAGGATAGTTTTGATATTAGCCATCCGACCGATATAGTATTCACTATTGTTACCCGGCTAGAAGTTCGCCGTTTACGAAACCTGGTTCATGATATTGACCCTAAAGCCTTTGTATTTACCAATACGATAAAGGAAGCCTCAGGGGGGGTTTTAAAGAGAAGAGCCCGTCATTAAGGCCTAAGTTAAATTTAAGGATTAGGCCTGTTTATTTGAAAACAGACCTAATCCTTAGAATGTTTTAAAATTTAAAGGCCACACCCAAATTGAATACGGAGAAGCCAAATCCCAATTCCGCATAGGCACCTACATTTTTATTAAAATAATAATGCGTTCCTGCCTGCAATCCCAATAAAAGGCCACTTCCTGCTGTTCCCGTATACGTATAGGCTGGCCCATAATATCCATTATAGGGATTATAGGTAAAGGAAACGGAATTATATCCTAGTGTGGCACCAGCATAAGGATCCCAGTGATTATCCCGAATGAAAAAGAAATGATAATTAGCCCTGGCGGCAATAGTCAAATAGGTTAATTTATAATAATACTCGTTTAAATAATAATTGGTATTAAAAGAAGAATAACCAACGAAGGCGCCTCCACTAATTCTATCCGAGAATCCATATTCATAGGATGCGGCTAATGGTAAAGAAGAATTAAGATAACCTCCCCCATAATAGGTAGGGGCAAACCCAACCCCCAAATGTATGCTACTGCTTCCTTCGGTATAGGCTTTGGCTCTGCGTTTGGAGGACCTTCTCTGAGAATATCCTGAAGTAGCCACCAATAGGATAAGTAAAAAAAGTAGAATTTTTTTCATGGTCTTTTCTTTTAAATTTCGAAAAAAACCTTTCCAAAAAAGAAGCTTTTTATAATTTAACGAAAATTTGACAATAATTTAACCTGCTTAATGGAATTTGTGACCTTTGATAGCTTAAGATAATATTCCTTGACCGGGCTTCATTTAGATAATATTCCCTACATTTATAAAATCTGGTATTAGCGCAACAAAATCGATTTCAATTCGTATTGGTGTTTATTAATTGA
>Ga0209067_10001085_pt1 | contig 17039 bp, 7 predicted proteins | sample ColStrG_CSR_2013_FD_187199 | JGI IMG/M metagenome (GOLD analysis project Ga0209067, IMG submission 187199) | Freshwater sediment microbial communities in response to fracking from Pennsylvania, USA - Cold Stream Run_MetaG_CSR_2013 (SPAdes)... | ecosystem: Environmental > Aquatic > Freshwater >...
CGGCCGCACGCTCAGCGGCTGGGTGAGCGTGCGGCCGTCCACCGTCATCCGGACGGTGTACTGCCCGGGGCCAATGATCGGTCCGATCTCGGCCGGACGGATGCCCCAGTGCGTCACGGGTCTTGAGTCCGCCCCACGGAACCGCGGCTCTTCCCAGATATGCGGGTTCTCCGGCGCCTCGGTTCGCAGCGCGACGACGCGCGGGGACTCGTAACGCAGGTCCCAGGTCTGGCGGTTGAGGCCGGCCTTGGCCTTCGGCTCGAGCGTGCGCACGATGGCGCCATCCGCATCCATTATCTCGATCTTGACCGGATCCTTGGGCGCCGCCTTCAGCGAGAAATTGAGCGTCGCCTGCGCCGCGCGCACCCACCGGTAGGCCGGTCGCGGCGGGTACAGAACAACCGCGGCTTCCGCGCCGCCCTTCGCCTGCTGCTCGAGCGGCGTGATGTCATCCAGGATGTAGAGACCGCGGCCGTAGGTCGACACGACGAGATCGTGGAAGCCCTTCTGCACGACGACCCACGTCACCGGCGCCTGCGGCAGACCCGACTGCAGCGCCGTCCAGTGACCGCCGTCGTCGAGCGAGTAGTAGAGTCCGTTGCCGGTGCCGGCGAACAGCAGTCCCGCGCAATTGGGGTCCTCGGTCACGGACTTCACGTAGGAGAGCGCGTGCTTCGGCAGATTGCCGTTGATGCGCTTCCAGGTCTTGCCGTAGTCGGTTGTCTTGAAGATGAAGGGATCGCGGTTGTCGACGAGATGGAAGTCGACGCTGACGTAGGCGGTACCAGCGTCGAACGTCGACGGCGTGATGCTTGTGATCGTACCGAGCGGCGGCAGCCCGGCGATGTTCTTCGTGACATTGGTCCACGTGGCCGTGCCGTCCTTCGTGTTCCAGACCTGCCCGTCATTGGTTCCGGCCCAGATCAGGCCTTTTTGCACCTTGGAAGGCGCGATCGCGAACACGACCTCACCGTAGAACTGGCCGAGGTTGTCACCGACGATGCCGCCCGACCCCACGATGTGCGCCGGATCCTGCGTCGAAAGGTCCGGACTCACGACCGACCAGCTCTGGCCGGCGTTGGTCGTGCGAAACACGACCTGGCAGCCGTAGTAGACAGTGTTGTGGTCGAAGGGATCCACTGCGAGCGGCGGGGTCCAGTGGCAGCGGTACTTCAGCGTATCGGGCGGCGAGTCGAGCGTGTGCATCCACGGGCTCACCGAGTGAGCCTCGCGGTAGCGCGCATCCCAGCGCGTGACGCTGTTGCCATAGCAGGTCGCCCAGACGACGTTCGGGTCGACCGTGTCCGGCACGGTGAATCCCGACTCGCAGCCGCCCATGTGCCGATCCCAGCGTCCGCCGTCGCCGTCGATGTCGACGCTCGGGCCGCGCATGTTGCCGTTGTCCTGCATGTTGCTATAGACGTAGTACGGGACCTGGTTGTCGACGTCGACGTGATACATCTGTCCGATCGGCAACTGCACGCGGTGAAAGCCGCGTCCGTGCGTCGTCGTGATGATGAGCCCCGCATCGTCGGTGATCGAGAAGCGATCCGGGTTGGCGGGATCAATCCAGATGTCGTGCGTATCGCCGCCCCAGCGCACTTCGTGGAAGCTGTGACCGCCATCCACGGACCGCCAGAAAGCGCTGTCGGCGACCAGCACCTCGCTGTCGTTCGTCGGCGAGACAGCGAGGCGAATGTAGTAGCCCGCCCGGCCGATCAGCGCCCGCTGGTGGTTGACGACCTTCCAGTGCTCACCGGCGTCGTCCGACCGCCAGACCGAACCCTGGTCCTTGGTCTGAATCAGCGCATAGATGCGGCTCGCGTTCGACGGCGCGATGGCGACGTCGATCTTGCCGACCGGCGACTTCGGCAGCCCCTTGTCATCGATGCGGCTCCATTTCGTGCCACCGTCGTGGGAGATGTAGACACCGCTGCCGGGACCGCCGCTGAACTCACCCCAGGTGTGCAGTTCAACCTGCCAGAGGCCGGCGACCAGGGTACGCGGGTTGTGCGGATCCATCGAGAGGCCCGAGCAACCGACGTTCTCGCCGCCGAACAGCACGCTCTCCCAGTGCTGGCCGCCGTCGGTCGTACGGAACACGCCACGTTCCTTCTGTGGACCAGTGGCCCGGCCGAGCACGCAGGCGAAGACGATGTTCGGGTTCGTGGGGTGGACGATGATACGGCCGATGCGCCCGGAGTCGGGCAGCCCCATGTTGGTCCAGGTCTTGCCCGCGTCGGTCGACTTGTAGATGCCATTGCCCATGACATCGCCGTCGCGAATCATCCAGGCCTCGCCCGTGCCCGCCCAGACGGTGCTGGGCTCGGAGGGCGCGACCGCGAGTGCGCCGATCGCCATCGCCGACTGCTTGTCAAAGACCGGCGCCCAGCGATTGCCGCCGTCCGAACTCTTCCAGACCCCGCCCGAAGCCGCGCCCGCGTAGTAGACGTCGGGGTCGCCCGGCACGCCGGCCACTGCCGCGATCCGATTGCCGATCTGGGGCCCGACGAGCCGGAACTTGAGGCCGCCGTCCTGATCCGCATCGGGAACCTGGGCGCTCGCCGGCGCCCCGAGACACAGGACTGCGAGGAGCGAGAGGCAAAATCCTGACGTTCTGATGAGCATCGACGGCACCCCTGGATTGTTTCAGCCGACCATACCGTATTTTCCGGTCGCCCGGAGTCCGGGGATGGAGCGACCTGCGGAGAATCGCCTTTGAGCAGCCCGATTTGGTCGACTTGCGATCGTCCGGGCGCGCCCGAATCGGTACTCCTGATAGGTCACACGGGGTTCACCCGCGAAGACGCCCGAAGCTACGGCCACCCCGAATCGGCGGTGTTGCCGCAGTGGATTTGGCCCGCGTCGCCACGCGTCCGATTTGGCCATCTGCCGGATGGTCGGCGGGAGCGCTGATCAGGGTTCAAGTCTTCTCGCCGTGTTGGATCGCGACGACCTGCGCCGACGGCACCTCTTGAGATGAGGTTGTCACCTCCGTACCGCGACGCAAGCGCGGTCAATCACCGGCTTTGGCGCGCTCGACCTCACGCAGCGCGTGTCGAAGTCACGGCGCGTCCCGAAATCTGGCGGGCGATGCCATCGTCGGCCTCGGTGACTATCGACAAACCGTTCCATGGCGTTTGCGTCTACCCGGATATTGACGGGGTGACGGGCGACCGGCTTCTCCACGAAGGCAGCATTTCGAGACGTTCCATGGCGCCTTCAGGTCTTAGGATTTCGGCGACAACTGCCGCTCGTAAATGTCCGGTGGAAGGCCAATACTGCCAAAGGCCCGTTCCGGTCGAGATCATCGGCGTGCGCACTGTGCCTGCGCTGAGGGACCACGGAAACTCCGGTCACGCGTGGTACTTTTAGGTTACTTTTCGAAGATGCGGGCGTCGAAGGACTCCTGGTCAGACTAGAAGTTGACCACTGGGCGCACGGCTTTGAGAAACTCAAGGAATGGCGATGGACACTACGGAAGGGGGACTTCCCCGAACCGGCATCGACCCGGACGACGGCGAGACCATCGCCGTATTCCTGAGCTACGCGCACGAGGATGAGCGGCGCGCGCAGGAAATCATCTCCATCCTCGAGGAGGCGGGACTCTCGGTCTGGTGGGATGGTCATCTGGGAGGCGGTCAGCGTTTCGCCCCGGTGATCCAGGCAGCGCTCGAGCGCGCGAAGTCCGTTGTTGTTCTGTGGTCCAAGGCCGCCGTGACCTCCCACTGGGTCCAGGACGAGGCCGAGTACGGTCGGGACCACTCGCATCTCGTACCTCTGTCGATCGACGGGACCTTGCCACCGCTGGGCTTCCGGCAGTTCCACGTAATTGACGTATCAAGGGCCTGGGGCAACAGCCGGGCACCTGAATTTGACAATCTGATTCGTGCGGTCTCGGCACTGAATGACCAGCACCCGGTCAGGGACGTCGCGCGGCGCTCGCTTGCCTCGCCGGTGCGACGTCGCCTGCTGATCGGCGGCGCCGCGGTCGCCGCAGCCGCTGCAGGCTACGGCGTCTGGCGCGGCGTGCTGCCGGTGACGGGGACAGCGGCAGACAGCAGCGTCGTTGTGCTGCCGTTCTCGAACATCAGCAATGAACCCGCGGAGAATTACTTTTCCGACGGACTGGCGGCTGAAATCCGGGGCGAGCTCGCGCGCAACCCCCTGCTGCAGGTGGTCGCGCAGACCTCGTCCAACACGTTCAGGGACAGAAAACTGGACGCGAAGTCCATCTGCCGGCAATTGTCGGTATCGTTTCTACTGGACGGAAACGTCCGCCGCTCGCGGGATTCGGTGCGCATCGTCGCGGAGTTGATTTCAGGACAGACCGGCTTCACGCGGTGGTCACGGACTTTCGAACAGCCGATTGCAGATGTGTTCGCGGTGCAAAGCGAGATCGCAGAAGCGATCGCCGGGGCGCTCTCTCATGAAATCGCCGCGCGCCTCGGGATGCGCACGCAGGACGGCGCCGCTGCCACCATGGTCGGCAGCACTACCAATGTTGCCGCTTACGATGCGTTCCTGCGCGGCAAGGACCTCTTCAGCCTCGCAGATGGTGAGTCCAGCGATCGGGCCGCGCTCGCGCGTTTTGATGAGGCCATCTCGCTGGATCCCCGCTACGGCATGGCGCATGCGGCGCGCTCACGTGCGCTCGCCGTGATTGCCAACGTATACAGCCGAGGGGCCGAGCGTCGGAACCAGTATGACGCCGCGATCGCTGCGGCCAAGCGGGCAGTCGACCTCGCACCGCAGCTTGCTGACGCGCATTCGGCACTGGGATTTGCCTTGTTCAACGGCCGACTGGATGTGCTCGGCGCGCGTGCATCCTTCGATCGTTCAGGTGAGCTCGGGTCAGGTGACGCGGATGTCATGAATCGCTTCGCGCTGTTCTGCGCCCGGACGGGTCGCTTCGATGAGGCTCGCTCGGCAGTGGCCCGTGCGGCGGCTCTCGACCCCCTGAACGCGCGGGTCGCGCTTTCGGTGGGCGCTGTAGCACTGGCGTCGAGGCGCTACGCTGACGCCGTCCAGCCGGCGGAACGGGCCCTTTCACTGAATCCTCATATCATCCAGGCACACGCGCTGATTGGCGAAACGCAGCTGATGCTGGGAAGGACCGACGCAGCGGCGGAGAGTTTCGCGGCAGAGCCAAACAGCAGCTGGCGCCTGCCTGGCGTTGCGATCCTGGCGCAGCGACGCGGCCAGACTCGGGAAGCACAGGCGGCCCTGAAGCAACTCGTCCAGGAATACGGTGACAGCGCGCTGTATCAGCAGGCCGAGATCCACGCTCAGTGGGGTGAGCGCCGCAAGGCCGTTGACGCGCTCCTTGCAGCTCGAGCGGCCGGCGACTCTGGGCTGCTGCTGGTGCGCAACGATCCTTTGCTCGACCCGCTGCGCGACGACCCCGACTTCGTGAGATTGCTGCAGGAACTCGGATTCCGGTAGTCTAAGACCGCGTTATTCACTGGAGACAACCCATGACCAAGCTGACGACTGCGATTGTCCTGAGCTTCGTATCGTTGGCGATGGCAGGGTGCGAGGGCTCGAAGCCGAAGGAAGAGGCCGCGCCGGCATCGGCGCAGGCGACGGCCACCCCAGCGACCGCGGAGGCGCCGGCAGCGTCATCCGGTGCCGAGCGCACGAATCCGGACCGTACCAATCCCGATCGTACGAATCCGGATCGCACCAACCCGGACCGGACGAATCCGGATCGGACAAATCCCGACCGCTGACACGCAGTCTCGGGCGCGCGGCGGTAGTCGCGTTAGCGGCGTGAGATCTGCCCCGGCGGCGCGTGTTTCGCCTGGGCGATCCACCGCCGCACGTCCGCAGTCGTCACGTCAGTGTAGAGGCCGGGCATTCCAGCCAGCCCGCAGCCCATTCCCCAGCTCACGACGCCGATGAGCACGCGCTCGTTGGGTCCAATGGCAAGCGTCAGCGGGCCTCCGCTGTCACCCTGACAACTGTCCTGCACTTTGGCGGCAGAAGATCCCGCGCAGATCATTCCGCCCAGCATGCCCTTAAAATCGGCGATAGCCTCGCATTTGGCCTGCGGCAAGACGGTCAGCTCCGCCTGCATCAGAATCGGCGAGTCATGAATCAACTGCCCGTCCTCTCCGCGCAGCGGTGACGCATCCGCTTCGCGGACACTGGTGGCGCCCCAGCCCGTGACGGCGACGCGCTTATACGGCAGAAGGACCGGATCTGATGTCTTTGAGCCGAGAAGACGAACCGGCCGCAACAATGCTATCGCCCGACGATCCGTCGCCGCATCCGCTGCAACATGAATCAGCGCCAGGTCGTGCTGGTGCACCTCGTCGTCGTAGTCCTTGTGAATTACCACCCGCTCGATCCGGAAGGTGGTGCCGCCGTGGTTCAGGTCCTGCGTCCCGAGCCGGATGCGCCGCAGCTGACGCACATCGTCACCGGCGTGTCGCAGCACGACGCAATGCGCGGCAGTCAGTATCCAATTGCCGCCCAGATACGAGCCGCCGCACATGTGATGGACTTCCCACCCTGCGCGATCGGCGTAGTAGCGCTTGCTCTGATTACCGTCGGGCAGCGCCGCATCGGCAGCGAGTTCGGCTGGCGTATAGACGTAAGTCGAATAGAGTTCAACTTGCCACGGCGCGGTGCCCTCGAGCGCAGGCTCGCCGTTGACGATGCGACCCGCCCCCCAGCCGGGCGAGCACAACAGCGTCGCGAGGAGCAGCGTATTGCGCAACTTGATCATTGATCGGTCTCCCGTAGCCCGGCGGGTACCCTTACTCCGCAATGACAGTCACAACGGTGGCGGTCCAGGAACCGACCCTCGGTGTCGACAGATCCCGGACTCCGGCGCCTGCTGAGCAGAGCAGGCGCTCCAACGCGGTTTTGCAGCCGCCGACGTCGCGTGCGCCCGCGCTGTCCTGCTCTAGCGCGATCGCATTGATGGGCGCATCGGTGGCAATGGTCAAGAAGCGATACCGTCCCGGCGAATTGAGCTGCACGTCGATCCTCTTCAGCGACTGATGTGGACCCAGCGCCTGATCGATGCCGTCGTTGGGTGGCAGCAGTAATACCACTTCGCCGTCGTCGGTGATGCCGAGGACATAGACGAACCGGGGCTGATCGCTCGTGTTCGTCACCATGAGCTGCGCGTACTGATTCACCGCGAGGTGCCGTGCCTGAGTTGTGAGCAGTGGGCATTCCTCGTAGGGTCTGGCGGCGATACACGTCTGCGCATCCGGTTCCCCGGAGCTACGCAGGGCCAGCAGCGCACGCACGCGGGCGAGCTTTCCAAGCGCATCGGTGAGCCGGATTCCAAACGCCGGGGCGCTGGTGCTGCCGAGCGGAACCGTGCCATGACCATCGACCTCGTACAGATCAACTCCATCACTGCCGGCTGCATGCGCGCCTATTACGAACTGCGCCGGTTCTGCGACGCTGACGAACGGCAGGCCGCCGAGCATCCTCGCCACGAGATCCCGACCATCCCCCGACGGCAGCCCGTTGCGCACAATGAGCACGGCCGAGCCGAAAGCGTGGGACGTTTCCCGGGCGACCAGCCGCGCCGGCAACGGCTTTGCAGCTGCGGTATCGAGAATCAGCGTTGCCAGCGATGCATCAACGCTGTGAATCTGCCCGCGCGCGAGCGGCGTCGCGCTGGCATCTACCGCAGCGCTGGTGGACGCATAGAGGGCGTAAGCCGAGCCCACCGTGACCCCGGATAACTGGCCGCCCTGCAGGATCGCGCCGTCAGCTGCCGCGGTAGCGTCCAGCAGCGATACGCTGACGGCGGCGCCGCCGAGGTGCGATTGCAGCTTGCCTTCCGCGTGCGGGTGCTGGGCCCCATGACCTGCTTCCTCAACGCTCAACTGAGCTTCGGTCGCGATGTCCGCAAAGCTCGCAGTAGGCAGGTGCGCAAGCGCCTCGATCAGCGCAGACGTAAACACGCCGGCGGAGCCGGAACCACCCCCGGGCGCAGGCACTTCCTGAGCCTCCTCCCCGTCCTCGGACGCCGCGAGGTGTACGCGGTAGCCTTGATGCTGCGCGCCGTCGCCGATCGGGGGCGCCGGGGCACCGGAAGGCTTCTGGTGCACGGATGGCGCGCTGCGATTGCGGCCGTCGGTCCTGAAATCTCTCGTCGCGGTTCCCGAATCGCAGGCATCGAACACCGTGACGACGTTGATTCCGCGGGCATTCGCAGCGTTGATGATCCCGTACAGCTCCCGTCCCATGATGTCACTCGACAGGATCGCACCCGGCTTGCGGGCGTCATAGGGGAGGATCGTGCTTTCGTAGCCCGAGGCCTGGTCGAATACCTGATCGTCGACGAAGCGTGAACCGTGGCCCGCAAAGTAGAAAAGGATTGTGTCGCCTGGCTCGGACGCGCTGATCTCGTGGTCAAGCGCCTCGAGGATCGACTTCCGGCCCGCACAACCATCGACCAGCGTGATCGAAACTTCATTGCTGGATGAACACTTGGGCGCGCGCGGCAGATCGGGTCCGTCGAGGTTGAGTTGATAGATGCTGCGCAGCGCAGCCTTGATGCGACCGGCGTCGCCAACCGCACCCTGCAGGTCGTCGAACAGCGCGTCGGCACGTTGCGTGCGTGAATACTGATAGTGGTCAATTCCGACGAACAGCGCACGGATGGTCCCAGCGTACGATGGACCCGCCTGGGTGATTGACGCCATGAGCAGAAATGCCCGTACCCAGCGATTGCTCATGGACGCAGTTCCTTGACGATCACGCGGCTCGGCTTGCCGGTGAAATCGAACAGGGCTGGCTCCTGGACGTGGGAGGGCGGCGTCGCGGATGGATGCGACAGCGTGAAGCCCCGCGAACCAGCCGCCGGACTTACAAGCTGGCCGCTTCGCAGCTCCTCGCTCAGGGACGGTACGCGCTTTGCCGCGTAATGCAGCCACTCATCGACACTGATCCGGCCGTTTCCGCGCAGATCCGCTTCGCCCGCGTCGCTCCCAAACGCGCCCAACGTTCCCGTCAGCGCAAAGGTCAGGAGCCCCTGCTGCAGCTGATCGTTCTCCAGTGCGACATCGTCCGCCTGCGCGGCCGCGAGAATGCGAATTCCTTTGTCGAATGCGAGCTGACCGAGGCCCGGATCGCCCATCGGTCCCGGCTTGAATTCGCCGTCCGAAACGCTCGCCGCAGAATGGCAGGCATCTATCACGAGAGCCATGTCAGCGGAGTCGACCGCGCGCAGCCATTCGGTCAGTTCCGCGCTTGAGATCATCGTGTCCGGATCGGGATTGCCGTCGGAGCCCATCCGCGAATCGGATGGCAACAGGTAGAAATTGCGATGATCATCTGCGAAGCCGTGTCCCGAGTAGGTCAGGATCACGTCGTCGTCGGGCGTGGTCTTCTGCAGTGACGTGACATCGATGCCGTCGGCACGCAGACGAGCGGCATTCCCGGCCATGTCCTCTCCCGCGAGCATCGCGATGACTGCGCGCAGGTCCGCCTTCATCGCGTGATTCACGCCGGGTACCGAAGTCAGCGTGACGAGGACTACATCACGACCGGGAATTGCGCGCAGCGCTGCAGTGATCGCCGTTGCGTCATTGGCGGCAAAGCGCAAGGATTTATCGGGGATGTTGACGTAAGTGTCTATTCCGATGGCAACCACATAGACCCTGCCAGATCGCCTCCCCGCCGCAGGTGGTGGCAACGGGACCAGCTTCGGCGGCGAAGTATCGCCCTTGATGCGGTCGTCATTGAAAGCGTAGGCAGTGAACGCGACGGCGCCAGGCATGTCCCGCCCATCATCCCAACCGGGTTCAGAGGGAGCCACAGACAATTTGGCTTCGGGTACCGCTACGGTAAACCGGCGGGCATGATCCCCACAGTCCGTCTGCGGCGGAATCGCCGTCGCCTGTCGCCATGCAGCGAGGTCCGCAGGGTCGAGGGCAGCGGGCGCCGCGCCCTGCTCGGCCACCAGGCGACCATCCCGGAATAGTCTCAGATCGTGCAGTCCCGAGTGCGTGGCCACGGTTCCGGGTGTCATGTCGACGCCCTCCTCGACCGTGACGCAGACATCCACGGTGTGCTGCGGACTGACGGCGCTGACCGATCGGACATTGACCGTAGGTCCGAGACGGTTGAGCGCATCCAGTCGCGGCAGCTTGCGAAAGGCGCTGTCGCAGGTGCCTGCAGCATTGCAATCCAGCAGGCGCTTCACCAGCAAGGGCTCATAGAAATCGCGCATGAACGTCTGCGGTGCGAGACTCTGCCAGGGACGATCCGGCATCACCCAGCGCAAATTTCGGGTATCCGGCGGAAGGTTGGTGTCGTAGCGTCCTTCCGCGGTGACGGCGAAGAATCGGTTTCCCGGAAAGCTATACAGCGTGACGATTTCCGCTCCGGTCGTCGTGCTCCAGTAATGCGTAATGCCGTCGTCGGCTGTCCCCCAGAAGACTCCCTTACCCTGCACGACACCGCCGGCGATCAGGCACGGCACCTCAAAGGCCGGCGCTATCGGCATGCCGGTGCGCAGATCCAGGATCGTCCTGCTCAACAATCCCAACACATAGCGGCCGTCGGTCACGATACGATCGTTTTCGTTGGCGAATGGCATCAGCCGGATGTCATGCAGCGAAGCGTCCGTTTCCGCTCCAGCGACGGTGACCACCGCGAGATTCTTTCGGTATCCAAATAGGAGCCGGCCGCCGTCGGGTGTGAATGTCAGATACCTGATAAGCGGCTGATCCCGATACCTCACATCGTCGTTCGCGCGATAGACGACCACTGGCTCGGTCGTCGACCAGATCCGTCGCACGGGCACGGCCGGATCGACTCCAAGCACGAATAACTGCACCTTCCGCAGCCCTTTTGTGATTACCTCGCCGGCGACCGCGATCGTCCGCCGGTCCGGGGATACCTCAAGCGCCGTGATGGTGAGCCCTTCGAGCTCCGCGACATGGCGCGGTTCCCATTGCGCGACCGCTGCGCCGTCGGACCGGTAGAAGAACAACCGACCCTGCGGTACGCTGGCCGGGCAGCGATCATCGCCGTCCGCGCGGGCCGAAGGCCAGTCGCACGGTGCAACGCTGCCGCTGCCGACAAATTCCGATCCGTCATCCAGCGACGTCATCAGGCCGCTCCACGGCACTCGCGGACAATCGTTGGCAAAGGAATGCTTCAGGCAGTCGTGGGCCGCGAGAATCGTCGGAAACGGCGCCCGGTCCGGATGGACACCATCGCCTGCAAGCACCGGGTCGGCCGGGCCACCGAAGGCCACGAATGCGTCCCGCGCGCGCCATTCGATCCCACGCCAGCGCACGACCCTCGGGTCGACCGGACCGACGAAGACGTGGCTCGAGTTGGTCGCATCAGCGAGGTCGAGGAGCATCACTGCATTAACGCCTCCGCCCGGGTTGCCCGGCGCGGGCCGCTGGATCAACTGCACCATTCGGGTGCCACCGGGTGCCATGTCCGCAGCAAGAATCGGCGGGAGGCGTGCGCCGACCAGCGCCGTGATCGTGCGACTCAGGCTCGGATCCCGGATATCGACGCCGAAGCTGCATTGGGAGCGCGCCGCGGTTCCGTAGCTTCCCATCAACCGATCGCGAGTATCATCCAGCGCTGCATCGCAGGGCATCGCCCAGCGCCCATCAGATGACCGCGTGTATCCAGAGTTCGCGGTCGGAGGGTTCGCGCCTGGAGGCAGGTCGACCCGAGTGACCGCGCGCGAGTCAACATCGACCGTGAGGGCCACGGTCTTGTACCCGTTGCGCGTGTTCAGCAGCGCCCGCACAGGGACGCGCGTATCTGTCGACTGAGTCCGCACGCCGACCTCGGCGCGCGAAATCAGCTCATCGGGTTCGAGCGGGACCTGGCCACGATCAATGATGTAGCCGCCATCGACGCTCCACACGCGCAGCGAACCGTCCTCGGCAATCGACACGACGAATTGATCGTTGTGCGCCCAGAGTGTTGCGACAACAGGTGTGGTGTGGCCGGACTGCACAACACTGCGTGGCGCGAATGTCTGCGTGCCGTGCGCATCGAGCCCGTAGGCCGCCGCGCAGGCACCAGCGATCAGCGACACCACCAAGCTGCGAAGCCATGTCCGCATCCTCATGCCCATTTCGTGAGGAAGCCGCGATGGTACTCCAAAGGATACCCGGCGGGTGAATGGCAAGACTCGTGGTACCGCGCCGCGGTCGTGACCATTTGGGCTGTCACGCGGATCTCGGATGTCCGTGACGCCGCCCCATCCCGACGTTGCCTCTAGGTCGCGGTCAAAGTCGCACTGCCAGTGCGCCGCATTGCCCTCAATCGCGACAGGTCATCGGACCTTACGGGCGACACAACCCTGGCGCACAATCAGAAAATGTGCCGCAGGAGCCCACTTTACAGCAATCTATTGGGGCCTATGATTGAGCAGGCGCTCATTCACCGTTCGACACGAGCGGGCATCAGCAGCACGGAGCCGAGGCAATTGCGGCTAGCGATGTTCGCGTACGGGGATCTCCAGGATTGGAGTCCGAAACCCCATCAAGAGGAATCGACCGATGATCGAGCGCCGTACGCAACGCCTGGTGCGCAGGATCTGCGGCGCATTGATCGTGCTCGCGACACCCGCGTTCGGCCTATCCCTTGCGCACGTCGCGGAGATCCGGCCCGCAATCGTGGTTCAGGTCGGCCACGTCGCTCCTGTGAGGGCAACGCTCTGGTCACCGGACGGCAGATTTCTGTTCTCGTTAGCCGAGGACGGGACGCTCGTCGCGTGGAGCGTGGCGTCGAGAGTTGTGCTGGATCGCACCCGGATACCCTGGCCACTCAACTCACCAGTACTAAAAGTGCTCGGTTTCGGAATGAACACGGACGGGCGGAGCGCGCGAATAACGCTTGCCGCCAGTCCTCACTGCCCTGCAGCAGCGGTCGGCGCCGGGGCCTCTTGCAGCTTTGATTTTGACCTTGCGACGCGTGCCGTGTCGCCCGTCGCAGCGAGCACCGGCCCGGGTAGCGTCGGCCAGACGCTGTACGCGCGGTCGCCAGACAATCAATATCAGTCGTATCCAAACCACGGTGACGGTCTCCTCGGGCTTGTGGATCCGTCCGATGAGCACTACGACTGGAACGCCGACTGTGAGTCCATTTCCCGGTGCCGCTACGGGGTCACCATCAAATCGGCAACACCGCAGTCGTTGGCCAACGGACCGGTCGGTGCGAGTTCGTTGAACGGCATCGCTGCTCGCAACGACGGTTCCCGCTCGGACCTGTCTCAGCTGCCGCCAACGGACACCGTCGTGCTGAACGGAAATCCGCGCAGCTACTTTCTCGACTCCGATGTCACGACCGATGGGCGCCGGCTGGTTCGCCTCGAGTCCCTCGCACGAGGAACCCAGTCGCGAATACAGCTACTTGATGTGCACGACTACAGTGAATCCGGAACCTTCGAGCCGGGGGCTGCCTATCACCGAGTCCGATTCCTGGACGACGAGCGTTACGCGCTCTTCAGCCAGGGCCACACTCCGGATGACGATGTCTACCACGGTGGCTTCCCACCAATTCTGATCGTCGACGGCAGCTGTGCGACAGCAGGCGGGCCCGGGTGCCTGCGCATCCCGGCGCACGCGCTCGCGCGACCGGTCGGTGCACACGGCATGCTCGTCGGCACCCGAGCGCTCACGAGGTTCTGCTTTCGCGGAGGGGACGGGCCGGACGGCGTGTCCTGCAATGACGGCGAGAAGTTTGCCTGGCGCCCGCAAGGCAAGGAACTCGCGCTTTATTCTCCGGACCATGCGTCCGCCGGATGGACGCGTCGGGCGGTCGCCGAACTCGGTGGCGCCGACATCGATGCCGTCGAGGTCGCGCCGCGCGGCCAGCAGGTTGCGGTTGGCGCTCATCTGGAGTCGTTAGCCACACGCAAGCTTCTGGTTATGTTGGTTCCCATCGCACCAGGCCTTCCGGCGCGGCTCCTGTGGAGCGCCGCTGACGGAGGACCCGCGGAGGAGGAAGCGCTGATCGAGTACTTCGCATTCACGCCCGACGGAGAGCGCCTGCTGTTCGGCTATCGCGGTCAACTGATGGACGTCGATCTCGCCGGATCACGACCCGCGCGGTCCTTGCCATTCGAGACACACCGCCTCGCAACAGACGGGCAGCGCGCGCTGCTACTCGACAGCGGTATGCTGGTGGATCTCGCGACGGGAACGGTGCGCGCACAGCTCGGTGACTCTGGCGCGCTCGTCAACGGCGGATTCCTCGCCGGCAAACCGGTGGCCTGGGGCGCGTCCGACGACGGGGTCGTGCGCTTCTGGCATGCGGCGACCGGCGCCCTCCTCGCGACACTCCACAGCTTCCCCGGCAACCGCTTCTTCGTCGTCACGCCGGAGGGCCGCTACGACACTAATCTCGGGCCGGACACGAGCGAGGTCCGTTGGCTGATGCCCGACGCGCCTTGGCAGAGTCTCGCAGCACAGACCTTCATGCGCGACTACTACGAGCCACGATTGCTCGAGCGGCTGTTCGCGTGCACGGGAGCTTCGAGCTGCGGTGGCGAGTTCCGGCCTGTACGGCCCCTCGCGCAGGTGAACCGTGTCCTGCCACATGTCGAGATCGCGTCCATCACGCCCGGTGCGGCTGCCGGCACGGCCGACGTCTGCGTCGTTGCCGCCGAGACGGTGGAGGGTCACGGCTCAGCAGCACCGTCGCACTCCGGGCTCCACGATCTTCGACTCTTTCGGGACGGCCGACTGGTGGCGGAACGCGGGGCGGCACCGGCCGACCTGGACGTGAATAATATCGCCGACTGGGCAACGCGCACGGCCGTCGCTCCGCAGGCATGCCCAGGGGATGGCAGCATTTTCACGGTAGCGGTCCCACAGGCAAGTGGAGTCCCCGTGCAGTTCACTGCGTACGCCTTCAACAGCGATCGCATCAAGGGTGAGACGTCGGCGCCCGTCAGCTACACTCCGCGGCCCAGCGAGCACCGCAGACCCCGCGCCTATGTGATCGCGATCGGCGTGAACAGCTATGCGAACATTCCAGGCAAGTCACTGAGCTTCGCGGTCAACGATGCCCGCGCGATCAGTCGAGTGCTTGGCACCGTCCCGCAACACGAAGTCGTCAGCGTCCAGCTGACCTCGGAACCGGGTAGCAACCGTGCGACGAAGGCGCTGCTGAAAGCCGTGTTCGGAATCCTCGGGGGGGCGGACGTGGTCTCAAACCGTCAGCAACTCGAGGCAGCGGGTATCGATGCCGCTGGAATCGAGTCTTCTCGCCCGGACGACGTCGTCATCGTGAGTTACTCCGGACATGGATATACCGACAAGCGCGGGAATTTCTACCTACTGCCGTCCGACGCGCTGTATCCGGATGAGGAGATACCGGCAACGATGGCGTCGTTGATTTCCAGCGCCGAACTCACTGCATGGCTGCGCAATGTCGACGCAGCAGACATCGCGCTCGTGATTGATGCATGTCACTCGGCCGCAAGCGTTGCAGCGGGTGGGTTTAAACCCGGGCCAATGGGTGACCCGGGACTCGGCCAGCTCTCGTTTGACAAGGGCATACGAATTCTCGCGGCGACGCAGGCCGATGACGTTGCGATTGAAGATGGGCGTCTGCACCAGGGACTGCTGACCTTCGCATTGACGGGCGACGGCGCCGCACTGCGTCGGTCGACCACAGCACGCGGCGTTACGCTCGACCAATGGCTGCGTGAGGCGAGCCGTCGCGTGCCATCACTCGCGCACGATATCCGCACTGGACGGGTGATGACAGGCGCAGACGGTGAACGGGGCTTCACCTTGAGCCACGACCCAACGACATCGCCACCCACGGTCCAGGAACCCTCCCTGTTCGACTTTACCGGAGTGCCAAGCAGGGTTGTGCTGTTTGGAAGACCGCCTTGAGGTCCTCAAGGTGTTTGGCGGAAACCGCGAGAACGACAGGGGCTGCGTGAAGTTCCGCTACGAGTTGGAAGCCGCTCAAGGACTTTGCGCGGCGCCCCTGAAAGAACACAGATGTCCGATGGGGCCCCGGATCGCGAGTCCGGTGATCGACCGCAAGGGGGACGGAGCGCGTGCCTTGTCGGCTTCACCAGATGGTACTGGCCGTCGGAGCCACTGGCGGTACCGGACGTCTCGGCGTGCAGGCGGGGCTATCCGGGCTGCGCACCGCGCGCTCCACGACGCTTATGACGCGGATGTTGTCGACAAGGAGGTGGCGTTCTGTGCGGATGATGCCGGCGTGATGGAACCGGGCTCTCCGGCGGCCTCCGGGCACGACGCGATTCGACAGTTATCGTTGAAGGATGTCGCCAAGGCGGGCGAGACCTAAGAGCCGGGCGGGAAGCACGTAGAAATTTCAGGCAACGTCGCGTGGCCAGCGGGTTCATTCGGGGTTTTCGCGGCGGGCGGAGGCGAAGCGAGTTCTGAAAAGTTCGTGTCCACGTGGCGCAAAACCGGCGACAAGTGGCTCAATGTTCAGGAGATCTGCAATAGCGATCGCGCGGTAGCTCCCATCTCACCCTCCAAGTAGAGCGGGCAAAAGGCAACAGGCGGGGCCTGTTCCAGCAGCGCATTCAGCCCTGGCTAACTCGGCGCTCGCTACGGTCATCTGGGCTGCAATGACTTGGGCCCTGAGCAGCACGTTTCCATCGATCGTTGGGTGACGGCAGTTCGTACCGTTGTTCCAGGACTGCTTGGCGGTGGCGTGCGGATCGCTGGACGTTCTCCCCGATCACCGACGCCGCGCGTCTCGCGCGGTGGTCTTGTATTAGCGCTGCACGACGGAATTCGACTAGCAGGCGGAGGTGACTGTTGTGATCGTCGGCAGGCCGCCGGCCGGAGCCGCGGTGTACAGCACCATGCAATTGAGGCCGCCGCCCACCCCATTAAGACGCCAGGTCCCGGTACCGGTCGGCGTGCTCGGTCCGTAGTAATAGGTGCCGTTCAGCGCGGTCCCGCCCATCGCCGCCTGAATTCCGTTGTTGGTCGCATCCGGATAGCCATTCACGAGGCTCACCGCCGCGCCCTCCATGGTGATCGATCCGGTATTGCCGGTAGCGGCATCCAGACCGCGAGCCA
>Ga0209067_10001086_pt1 | contig 17038 bp, 15 predicted proteins | sample ColStrG_CSR_2013_FD_187199 | JGI IMG/M metagenome (GOLD analysis project Ga0209067, IMG submission 187199) | Freshwater sediment microbial communities in response to fracking from Pennsylvania, USA - Cold Stream Run_MetaG_CSR_2013 (SPAdes)... | ecosystem: Environmental > Aquatic > Freshwater >...
ATAGGCTCGACACGCCTCGTCGGTACCGAAGTTCGCTTCCAACTCCCTCAGATTCTTGGGGTATTCCTCTTCCACCATGCCCGCATACTACATATTGGGGCTACCTGAGTCAAGCGGATACCCACCTGCCACGATTCTTGGCACGTTTTGACATGAATCGTGGCACGAATTGTCAACAATCTTGTCAACCTACAAACAACATGTAGGATGACATAGAAGTTGGCAGCGCCAGCGTTCATTCTGAACGACTTTCCATTACGCTTGCCAGAATTGCCGGCAATTCGTGTCATCATCCTGGCAAGATCCTACTCTTTGTCACGATTGTTGGCATAATCCTACTTCAGGACGATTGGCCGCCCAGACGTCCCCCTCGCGACCAGGGTCCACGGCCAATACCTCGCAGGTTGTCGTTGGCGCAATTGCTGCCTGCAAACCATGTCCCCCCGCGATCGACAAATTCTCCCGCCAGGCAGGAGCCTTCGCATGGCACATCGCCAACCCGGGTCCCGCTTGCTAGGCAGGTTGAACTCCGGCGAGAGGAAGAGAGCCGAGGGTCAAACCAACGCCGGCTCGTCCTTTAGAGAGGGATCACGCACCCGGACTGGTTAACCGCTGCCAGCATGCTGGCACCTGGCACACCCCGGCTCCGACCTATTCGAACTGCCCGCCCGGACATCTTTTCCATTCAAGGATTTACAGGCCCTACTTTCGGGAACTACTCGGCATCAGTCGTGCCTCTTAGCCAGTGGAGCCGAAAGTCAAATGCTCAGAGTAACAGTGGAAGACATCGAAACTGATCTTAGCCTGAAAGTGGAGGGTAGGTTGGCCGGGGCATGGGTCCCAGAACTGGAACAGTCCTGGCGTACGTTGATTCGACGCTCGCCTGGTGTGAGTCTAATTGTGGATCTGACCGATACCGAGTTCGTCGATTTGGCTGGGACATACCTGCTTTCTCTCATGTATCGAAGCGGAGTCCAGCTGAGGGCTAATTCACTTTACATGAAGAATGTCATCGCCGAGATCACGGCACAAGCCGGAGCGAAGCGCATATGAGAAAGCAAACGAGTCGTTCCCGCAGGTCTTCAGCCGCTCCCGGGCAACTGAACCATAGCCTGCACGGCCGCCCCTTGCTCGCACCTGCATGTGCGGCGCTGATCTTACTGGTGGCGTCCGCCTCCCATGCTGGTGCTCAATGCCAGGGGAAGCTCTCCTCTCTAGATGCTGCCGCCAACTGCACGGCGCGAAACAACGCGCCGATGTCCAAAGCTGATATCGATCCGAAAAAGTCTTACAGCCTGGAGGAACTGATCGACCTCGCCGAGACGAATAATCCGCAGACGCGGATTGCCTGGGAGTCCGCAAAACAGGCGGCGGAACGCCTGGGGATGGCGCGGAGCGAATACTATCCCCACTTAGCTGCCCTGGCGCTCGCCGGAGACGAACGCGCAGTCATACCCTGGCCCAAACCGTTGGGCGCGGCTAACGGGTATTTTGTCTCCGAAGCTCCGGTAATCCAGTCAGGTGTGGATCTCATCTACAACGTCTACGACTTCGGGAGGCGAGCCGCGAGGGTGGAGGCGAGCAAGGCCATTCGCCTCGCCGCCGCGGCCGGATTCCAGCGGACCAATCAGGCCGTCGCGTTTCGCGTTGTGACCGCCTATTACAATCTCATCACGGCTGAAGAGCGCCTGGAGGCCTCGCGCCAGATCGTCAAAACCGCGCAGACCACGCAGGATGCCGCCGAAGCCCAGCGCGCGAACGGCAGGGCCACCCTTCCCGACGTCCTGAACGCCAGGGCCGCGGCCGCACAGTCCCTTTACGATCTCCAATCCAGTATCGGGGCCCTGGACACCGCGCGGGTGGTATTGCGGGAGGCCATCGGAGTTGAACCTTCGGATGAAATCCAGGTGGCCGACCCCGCGGGATTGCCCCTGCCAACCGAAGTAGCCCAATCAACCGTAGACCTGGTAAACACCGCGAAGCAGCAGCGCCCCGATTTATGGGCCATCTCCGAAAGGCTGGAAGCGGCGAACGCAGAGTTGAAGGGAGCCAAATCCGCATATCTGCCGACGATCGGTTTCGGGGCGACTGCCGGTCAACAGGCGCTATGGCCCAGCACGAACCTGGCCGGGCCCAATCAGCTTGGTCACTCCAACGAACCGGTGTGGAGCCTGGGGATCAGCCTTCGCTGGAATATTTTCGACGGCGGATTGCGCCGGCATGAAGTTGAGGCGGCCGATTCGAGGCGCCGCGAAGCCGAGCATGAAAAGCGAGAGACGGAAGACGCCATCGGCCGGGAAGTGTGGACTTCGTATGTCCAATTCCGAACCGCGGTGCGCCAGCACGAAGCTGCCGAGACGCTGCTGACTTCCGCCACCACTTCTTACGACGCTTCGCTGGACGCTTACCGGTACGGCGTGAAGAACCTGGTCGATCTGGTAACTGCCGAAAACCAGCTCGCGCAAGCCCGGCTGGCAGTTGTGCAGTCGCGCTCGGCAGTGCGGATCGATGCAGTGAATCTCGACTACACCACGGGGAATCTGCTGCGCCAGCAGCCGCCCGTAGCTCAACCCATGGTGAAGAAACCCTGAAATTTGAAAAGGAGATGTTTGTGCGCGAATTCAGAAAAACCTGGTTGCCTTGCCTGGCCCTGATCGGCTGTTCCGGGTGGTCGAGATCCCCCTCCATAGAGTTCATCGGAACGTTTTTCCCAGTTTGGATGGTGTGCATCCTTGCAGCCCTGGCCATCACCGGCTTGATCCGGGCCGGGCTGGTTCGCCTGGGATTGGAGCAGAAACTCGGTCCCGTGGTCGTGTTTTATCCGAGCCTGATGGTGGCAATTTCATGTCTGCTGTGGCTCGTTATTTTTTCGTAAGGAGAGGTCGTATGTTGAATAACAATCGGCAAGTCAGAATGATAGGAGATCTTATTTCTTCGGCAGTTCTGGCCGTTGCTGCTGGAGCCGTAATAATGGTGCTACATCGTCTGAACGTTCACCGTCCTCACGATGCGAGCATGCGCGCGCTGTTGTGCATGCTTTTTGCTCTTTTGTCTACCAAAGTGATCCGCAAGGCGATTGATCGCTGGGCACAGGAGCAGAAGCTCATTCCATTGCTGGTGTTCGATGGGAGCGTTGCGACGGCAATCTCTTGTCTGTTGTGGCTGGTTTTCTACTCATAGAAGGGGCGGTATGTTGAACAACAAGAATCCTCAAGCCAAATCGAAATATCTGCTGGCAGGCTCGATCGTGTTAGCGCTGGCTGTTGGAACCGTGGTCCTCGTGCTCCAGCGCCTGGACCGCCAGCCACGTACAGACGACGCGAGCGTGCGGGCCAATTATGTTCAGTTTGCGCCTGAAGTCAGTGGACGCGTTGTCACCCTGGCCGTAAAAGACAATGCTTTGGTGCATAAAGGGAACCTGCTGTTCGCGATTGATTCCCGCCCATACGAGTATGCACTCCAGCAGGCGCTTGCGGACCAGAGGCTGCTGGAAGCTCAGATCACCGATGCGCGGCGCAGGATCGCCTCTGAGACCAGTGCCGTGGAGGCGGCGCGCGCGGGTTTGAGCGGTTCCAAGACGCAGACGAAGGTGAGCGAGAGCAGCGTGGACGCAGCTCTCGCGGCGGTGGAGCGGGCAAAGGCCGCAGTGCAAGCCGCCGAGGCTCAGAAGGAGTTGGCCGCGAGCAACTTGCGGCGCATCGAACCGCTGCTGGCGAAGGAATACGTAACTCCAGAACAGGTGGACGAGTCGCGCACCAAAGCGCAGATTACGGCGCGCAGTCATGAGGAGGCGCTTTCCGCGCTTCAGCAGGCGCAGGCCACCGCGAGCCAGGCGCGCTTCGCTCACGATGAATCGAAGATATCGGTCACGGCGTCCGAAGCCCGCCTGGAGCAAAGCGTGCACGCGGTGGAGATCCTCGACACCTTGCTGGCACAGAGGCCGGCCAAGGCCGCGAAAGTCAGTGACGCGCAACTGAATCTGGAGCGGTGTACAGTCCGGGCGCCATTCGATGGATACGTCACCAATCTCAATATCTCGGAAGGCGAGTATGCCAAGCCGGGCGTACCGATCTTCACGCTGATCGACAACCGCACGTGGTATGTAGTCTCCAACTACCGGGAGTCGGAGTTGAAGGCGATCCGGCCAGGGAAGCACGTGGACGTTTACGTGATGAGCCAACCCTCGCGGCGCTTTGACGGCATCGTGGAGAGCCTTGGTTTTGGCGTCGCCCCCGACGACACGCGGCTTAACAACGGTCTTCCCGACATCGAGCACACCTTGAATTGGGTGCACATTGCCGCGCGGTTTCCCGTGCGCATTCGCGTTCAAAACCCTGACACGGCGTTGTTCCGGATTGGGGAAACCGCCACCACGATTGTGAGGTAGAACCGTGTCACTGTTCAGCACAGAAAACGTTTCGGAACTGGATCGATTCTGGAGGGAGATGGCGCCCGTTCCAGGCCGGATGGCGGGGAGTCTACGTTTCGCGCTGGCGGCGGCAGTGGCGACTCTGCTGCTGCTGATTCTACAACCTCCTGTGGGCTTTATCGCGCCCTCGATGTTCATGCTGTTTCTGGTGTCGCACGATTCCCCATACGAGTGCTTTAGAGATTGCCTCACGCTGCTCGGTGGCGCCGCACTGGGAACCGCAGCCGCGCTGCTGCTGATGGGCGCGAGCGGCGATCATCCGGTAGCACGGGTGGTGGGGCTGGCAGTATTTACGTTTATTGCGGCGTTTTTCTTCAGGACGAGCGCGATTCCGGCATTCCCGATGGCCTTCGGATGCTTGACGTACATGGTGATTTCGCTATGGGAGTATAAAATCCGGGCAGAGAGAATCCTACACCTTTCCTTGTGGCCCATGGGCGCGGTGGCGACAGTCGCCTTGTCAGCCATAGTAGTGGAGTGCCTGTTTAATCGCAGCGATCCCCTGGTCAGGTTACGTCGTGAGATCAAGGCCCGATGCGCCGCCCTCAATGGTCTGCTCCAGTTGTTCGGGGCCCGTGCGGAAGCCGGGGAAATCGAACGCCAGTCCGCCATCGTGCGGCGCTACGCCGTCACCGGCAGGGGGCAGCTTCACGTACTTCTGGAGCGTATAGCAAACGACAGGCTGTGCGACACAGGGGAATCGAGACGTCTCAGAGCCCTAACGTTCGCTCTGGACCGGCTTCTGGTCCTGGGCGCGGGCATTGCAGTCACTCAGGATTTTGAACGAATGGATCCGGCGCGGCTGGAACGCATCGGGAAAGCGATCGTGGCCGCCGAAGAAGGCCGGCTAGAGGAAGTTCAGAGCACCCTCGGCGATTCGCCCATTGCAGGCTACAGCGAATGGGATCGTATCGAGCAGACGCTGCACAATCTGGCGGCTCCCACCGAGGGGAGCGAAGCGGTGCCCACGATTGAAACTCCGCAAGCCGCGCCTTCCAGCGGGTCCTGGAGGGACTCCCTCAAGCACCTGCTGCTTCCGGACGCGTTCACCAACTCCGACTATTTCATGTATGCGCTGAAACTGAGCTTGTGCGCGACGATCTGCTATGTGATCTACAACGGACTCGGTTGGCCCGGGATCTCGACTGCGTTCTTCACTGTATATTTCACCGGCCTTAGTACCACCGGCACCAGCAATCGCAAGCTACTCATCCGCATCATCGGTTCGACGGTCGGAGGGATGATTCTGGGCATCGGCTGCCTGGTTTTCGTATACCCGAACCTGGAGGGAGTCCAGGGGTTCCTTCTGGTCATCGCCGCGCTTTCATTTGTTGGGGCATGGTGCGCGGCAAGCCCGTACTACGGGTATATCGGGCTGCAAATTGTGTTTTCCTTTAACCTCCTCGCTTTTGAACGGCTTGGCGCTCCCAACCAGATGACCCCGGCGCGGGACCGGCTGCTCGGAATCGCATTGGGATTTCTCGTGATGTTTCTGATCTTCCACCAGGTGCGGCCCGAGCGCACGGTGGACACCATGCGGCGGCTGCTGGCGCGGCTGCTTGGCGCGAGCGCCGAACTCGTTCGCTTGTTCGGTTTGGAGCCGGATAGCGCCGCGAGCGCGAAGATTGCCGCAATGAGACAACAGATCGCCGGCGTGGTATTGAATCTGCCGAACTTCGCGCACGCGGTCAAGTTCGAGTTTCCGCCCGATCGCGCGGCGGATATGAGACTGAGCAACGAGATCCTGAAGGCCGTAACGACCGCGGGTGACCTTCTGTTTTGCGTGGGAACATGGCCGCAAGAAGCGGAAGGGGAGCGAGAAGCCGAGCACCTGAGGCAAATCCGCGATTCGGTCGAAAACGGCCTGCGCGGGTTAGCTCGAAATTTAGAAGAAGGTCTGGAGCTTCAGGGGAACGGTCCAAGGAAAATCGAGGCTGCATCGGTGGAACAGCTGCGGAGCGAGAAGCCCTCCGCTGTGGCGAAGGCGATTGACAATTTTCGGGAGTTGCAGATGGCATGCGCCGCCATTGCAAGTGCGGCGGAGTAACACCGGCCCGCACCCATAGACTGGAGAAGCTATGAACGGACCTGCGGAAACCTCTTCGAATGTGGCGCGCGACGCGTTCGCGTATCGCGACCTGGAGCGGGAACACGACCGGTTGCGGACGCTGTTCGATATCACCAACGCACTGGTGTCAAAACTGGGGCGGGACGAATTATTCTCCGCGATCTCCGGACAGATCTGGAACATCATTCGGCACGATTACGCGCTGCTGACGCTCTGCACTCAGACCGGAGGTCTTGACGTGTTCGCTCTGCACTGCACGCGCGCGCAGTTTCTGCATCTGCTGAAGGGACCGATTGAGTCTGAAGGAATGCCCTCGTCCGAGGTGCTGGCGACCGGGAAGGCCGTAGTGGTTCGCGATGCCGATATCGACCGCTTTCCCAATCCGCGTTTTGCGCGGTATGTGGAACTGGGAATCAAGTCCGCTTGCCTCGTTCCTTTGACCGGACGGGACGGCACGATCGGCACTCTGGACCTAGGTCGAATGACTGATGATCCCTGGACTCCAGGCGACGTCGAGTTTCTCGTAGAGGTCGCAAAACAGGTTTCGCTGGCCGTGCAGAATGCAATCGCTTACAGAGAGCTGGAGGAGCTCAAGGATCGGCTGGCAACGGAGAAGCTTAACCTGGAAGACGAGATTCGCCTTGACCAAAATATCGGCAACATGGTGGGGGCCGCGCCGGCGTTTCAGTCGGTCCTGAAGAGCATTCAAATCGTGGCGCCGACGGACTCGACCGTTTTGATCACAGGCGAAACAGGCACGGGCAAGGAACTCGTCGCGCGGGCGATTCACGAATTGAGCGGCCGCGGTAAGGGCAGCTTCGTCAAGGTAAACTGCGCGGCCATTCCCGCCAGCCTGCTCGAAAGCGAATTGTTCGGGCACGAGAAGGGATCGTTTACCGGAGCAGTGGCGCAGAAGATCGGACGCTTTGAACTGGCGCATCAGGGAACGCTGTTCCTGGACGAAATCGGCGAAATGCCGCTGGAACTGCAACCGAAGCTTCTCCGGGCCATTCAAGACCAGGAGTTCGAGCGGGTTGGCGGCAGCCGCACCATTCGCACCGACGCCCGGCTCGTGGCCGCCACCAATCGGGACTTGAAGGGGATGGTGGAGGATAACAAGTTTCGCGCGGACCTCTTCTATCGGCTGCATGTTTTTCCGGTGCATGTTCCGCCACTGCGGGAGCGCCGCGAAGACATACCGCTACTGACTCGCTATTTCATCCAGAAACATGCGCAGCGTATGGGCCGCAATATCGATACGATCCCCTCGTCCGTCTTCGAGGTGCTGACGAACTACGACTGGCCGGGCAATATCCGGGAGCTGCAGAATGTCGTTGAGCGATCCGTAATCCTCACCAGGGGAAGCGTGCTTCAGGTGGCCATGCCCGAGCTGACCACCAAGCCTAGTGAAGTTGAATTGCGCGGCGGAGCGGCCGACTCGGATCGTGCCGAACGGGAAAGGATTCTGAAAGCCCTGGAGGAAGCAAGGGGCAAAGTCGGAGGCCCGGATGGCGCGGCGGCACGCCTGGGACTCAGACGGACGACGCTGCAGTCCCGGATGCGGAAATACAACATCTCACGCCAGTTTTGTTGAGGGACAAGTGCGGCAGTCGTCCCTGGAAGCAACCGCCGTCAGGTTGTCATGAGATTCGAATAGGGGCTACGACGCCGTGGGACCACAGGGGCAGCGCTCGTCCGAGGACCAGGGGCTCGAGGCTCAGGAGAAGCCGAAGTGCAGGGTTGGTGGGCGCCAGTATACTGTAGAACAAGAGCTGAGTGCTTGATATGCCTTAAATCCGAATTGCATACCAGAAGCTTGGAATTGGCGGTGGCAGAAATGAACACCTCGGGTATTGCCGCGAATGAGTCCGCAGCCCATCCGCTATTGAGGACTCTGCGAACATACGGAACAGCCGTTCTCGCCGTCGCTGTCGCACTAGGCCTGGCATTATTCCTGCAGCACTTGCAGTTCCGGGACATCCCAGTGCCGTTGCTGCTGTTTGCGATCGCCATAGCCTCCTGGTACGGAGGCCGGGGGCCTTCGGTTTTGGCGGCTGTTCTGAGCATTAGCAGCTTCTACTGGTACTTCGTTGAGCCGGTCCGCACGATTCGCATCTACCCGTCGGAAATCCCGGATTTCCTCGTTTTTGTAGCATTCGCTTTGCTGTTGTCCTGGTTCGGCACGACCCGGCAGCGTGCCGAGGCGGTTCTGAGGGAACGGGCAAACCTGCTCGATCTCACGCACGACACCGTTTTTGTGATGGATATGGAGGGGGTGATCCAGTACTGGAACCGCGGCGCCGAGGAACGGTACGGGTGGACGGCGGAGCAAGCGATAGGCATAGTGGTTCACGACCTGCTGAAAACAGTTCCCCCGGCGCCGATTGAGCAAATCAAAGGGGAAGTTGCGCGTAACGGTCGCTGGGAAGGCGAGCTCGTGCACACCAGGAAGGACGGAACCCCGATAGTCGTGGCGAGCCGGTGGTCTTTGGAGCGGGACGAACGAGGCGCTCCGGCTGCAATCCTGGAGACCAACAACGACATCACAGAGCGCAAGCAGGCGGCGGAGGCGTTGCATCGTCTGAATCGCGAACTGCGCGCGATCAGTAACTGCAACCAGATCCTGCTGCGCGCCACCGACGAGCAGAGCTTGCTTGAACAAATCTGCCGTGTCGTCTGCGAGGAGGCTGGCTACCCGATGGCCTGGGTGAGTTGGGTCGAACACGATGAAGCCAAGAGCGTGCGCCCGGTTGCCTGGGCCGGCACTGATGCGGCGTACCTGGATAATGCAAAAATCAGTTGGTCGGAAGAGACGGAGCGCGGGCGCGGCCCTACCGGAAAAGCCATCTGGAGCGGGAAAAGTTGCTGCGTTCAGGATTTCGCAACGGACGCCCGAGTCGCGCCCTGGCGGGACCTGCTTTTGCAGCACGGTTTTCGTTCCGCCGTCGCGCTGCCGCTCAAAGACGAACACGCCAAGGTCTACGGCGCCCTTACGATCCATTCCGAGCGGCCCAACGCGTTTACGCCGGACGAGATTCGCCTTCTCGAGGAATTGGCTGCCGACCTGGCGTTCGGGATTGTCACCCTGCGTTCCCGGGCCGCGCGCACACACGCAGAGCAGGAGGTTAATCTCCTGACTTTCGCGTTGGACAACATACGCGACGCGGCCCACCTGTGCGATGGCAACGGGCGTTTTCATTACGTCAACAAGGAGTCGTGCCGGGTTCTGGGTTATACCCGTGCGGAACTGCTCGGCATGGCCGTACCTGATATTGACCTGGAGGTTCGAGCGGAGTGTTGGCCGGAGCGTTGGCTCCAACTTAAGGCACAGCGGACGCTGAGTTTCGAAAGCCGGTACCGAACGCGAAACGGCCGGATTTGTCCCGTCGAGATCAGCGGCAACTATTTCGAACATGGAGGGCGGCCTTATTGTTTAACTTTCGTGAGAGATATCACTGAGCGCAAGCAGGCCGAGGAAGCTCTCAAGCGAAGTGAGGCTTATCTGGCGGAGGCACAAAGGTTGAGCCACACTGGTAGCTGGGCTTTCGATGTCGCCGGCAACGATTACATCTATCTATCCGACGAATGTCTCCGGATTTTTGGACTCGATCCGAAAACGGCTCTGCCGACCAGGGAAGCCATCTTCCGGCTCATCCACCCGGACGATTCGGAAAGGGTGGGCCGCGACTTCATGAAGTCGGTCGACGAAAAATTAGATACCTCTAGTGAGTTCAGGGTCGCATTGCCCAAGGGAATGTTGAAACACATTCGAACGACCCGGCACCCCGTTTCGAATGATGCGGGAGAGGTATTCGAAATAGTGGGCACTGTGGTCGATATCACGGAACGCAAGCGAGCCGAAGAACAGCGCGAGAGACTGCGCCAGCTCGAGTCAGATCTCGCGCATCTGAACCGGGTGAGCATGATGGGAGAACTGGCCGCCTCGATCGCACATGAAGTTAACCAGCCGCTGTCGGGCATCGTGAGTAATGCCAGCGCGGGCCTGCGCTGGCTGGCCGGAGAGCCGCCTAACGTGGAGGAAGTGCGGGAAGGTCTCCGTCGCATCGTGCGGGACGGTAAGCGGGCGGGTGAAGTGATTGCCCGGATCCGGGCACTGACACGAAGGACCGCGGCGGCTCCAGAGAAGCTGGACCCGAATGAGATCATCCACGAGGTGCTGGCCCTGGCAGGGGACGAAGCGAAAAAGAAGAGCGTGACGATCCACACTCGGTTTGCCGATGACCTTGCGCCGATCGCAGGGGATCGGGTCCAGTTGCAGCAGGTCGTGTTAAACCTGGTGATCAATGCCATCGAAGCGATGAGCAGTATAGATGAGCGCGCGCGGGAACTGGTTATCACCACCAGCAACATTGAACCGGACCGGGTTCAGGTCACTGTTGAAGACTCGGGAATCGGCATTGACCCGGAAAAGTTAGAAAAGATCTTCGATTCGTTCTACACTACGAAGCCCGGCGGCATGGGTATGGGACTCTCGATCAGCCGTTCTATCCTGCAGGCGCACGGGGGCCGTGTTTGGGCGGCCCGCAAGGACGGCTGCGGCACAATGTTCCACTTTAGGCTTCCGAAGTACAAGGAAGAAGAACTGAATGCTGAAGCCGCGCGACTCTGACGCTATCGTTGCGATCGTAGACGACGACCTCTCGGTTTGCGAAGGTCTCGACAGTCTGATCCGGTCCGTGGGCTGGAGAGCCGAAAGCTTTGCCTCCGCGCAAGAATTCCTGGCCTGCGCCGCCGCCGAACCGCCCAGTTGCCTGATCCTGGACCTGCAACTGCCGGGACTGAGCGGGCTTGACCTGCAAAGGCGGATGGCCGAGATCGGGCTGGAGATCCCTATCGTTTTCCTTACAGGCCATGGCAGTATTCCAACATCGGTGCGGGCCATGAAAGCGGGAGCGACTGAGTTTCTGACCAAGCCGGTCGATGAAGAGGAGCTCCTGCGGGCAATTCACGAGGCCATCCAACGTGATCGGCGGGTCCGGGAGCAGAACGCCGAGATACGCGAGTTGCAAAACCGACATGAGTCGCTCACGCCACGCGAGCAGCAAATCATGCAACAGGTGGTCTCCGGCCGCCTCAACAAGCAGATTGCCACCGAACTGAAAATAAGCGAGTTTACGGTCAAGATCCATCGCGGGCACGTGATGCGCAAGATGCACGCCGGCTCTCTGGCGGATCTGGTGAGGATGGCGGAGCACTTGGGAAGCGGGTCTCGCAAACAGGCATCTCCAAGGTAAATCAAGAACTTACGTCCTTTTCGCGGATTCCGCGAGAGCTTCCCGCGAGCAGGGCTCAAAGCTGTGAATGTAGCACTAAGGTGTTATAGATTTTTTCTCCCTCCCAAGCTATTAAAGAATTTCAGACCCAAAATATGCCCCTTGTTGCAGTGGTCGACGATGACATCTCCGTGCGCGAATCGCTGGAGAGCCTGATCAAGTCCGTCGGCCTGGAGGTGACAGTGTTCGCTTCAGCGGAGGAGTTCTTGAGGTCGTGCCGTGCTCGCGAGGCGGACTGTCTCATATTAGATCTGCGCCTGCCGGGGATGAGCGGGATCGAACTCCACCGTCATCTGCTGGCCCGCGGACGGCATGTGCCGGCTACTTTCATTACGGCACACGCATCGGATGACCGTGCAAGGTCAGAAGCTGCCTCGGCTTGGACGGTTGCTTACTTGACCAAACCGTTCAGCGAGGATGAACTGCTCGACGCCGTCAACGCCGGGTTGAAATGGAAACCGGGCCCTTAAAGCAAGAACCCCAAAAACCGAGGGAACTGTGGGAGTCTGAGGCAAAGATGTTGGAATGGCCCTCAAATATCGGCAGGAAACGAGGGCGGACTGCATGAAGAAGCCGCCAAGAATCGACACCGACGCCGCCGAGAATGTGGTCGTGTTGTCGATCAGTCCAACTGAAGAAGACCACACGGCTCTGAAACGCATCTTGAGCCGTCCGGAATCGACCCCTTCGACCGAATCGAAGTGGACGATCTGCCCGGCCTTTGCTCTTGAATCGGCGCTTCCGGTACTGCGAGAGAATCCGATAGCAATCGTCCTCTCCGAACGCGATCTCGTTCCCGGCACATGGAAGGACGTGCTGGCGGAAACGTTGGACTTGTCTGATCCGCCGCTGCTGATCGTGGCTTCCCGCCTTGCCGATGAATACCTTTGGGCGGAAGCCCTCAACCTTGGAGCCTACGACGTGCTCGCGAAGCCGTTTGATGCCGAGGAAGTGATTCGAGTTCTTAGGTCGGCCTGGCTTCACAAATGCACTAACCGAGAGATCCCAAATCGAACAGATATGAAAATGGCGGCGGCAGGCTGAAAGTGACCGCAGTTGTTGCCGCCGGAGTGAGTGCCGTTATGCAAAAGAAAAAAGAGATAAGCAAGCTGGTAGAAGAATCGGCTGCCATTGCCGAAAACCCGAATGAACCGACGCAATCGGCCGTACCAACGGAAGGCGTAGAAACGGATTGCAACGAAGACGGAATTGCCGCCCTTGCATACAAGCTGTGGCAAGAGCGCGGTTGCCCGAACGGATCGGACCAGGAAGATTGGTTTCGCGCTGAAAACGAACTCAAGAACCGGATAGTATTGGCGGAAGGCGCGTCATAAGCGAATTGGCCGGCTGGGACCGGTTCTGGCTATCTGACGACTTCGCGCCAAATGCGGCGGTCAAATGGAAACCCGGCGCCTAACGGAAGGAGGTTAAGCCGAGGAGGTCCCATGAGCGATAGAGGAGCTCTGGTTTACGTGGTGGACGACGATGCGTCCGCGCGCGAAGGCCTGGCCGGCCTGATTCGCTCCACTGGTATTGTCACGAAGACGTTCGCATCAGGGGAGGAGTTCCTGGCGGCGCCGCGGCCCAACATGCCGAGCTGTTTGGTGCTGGACGTAAATCTCCCGGGAATCAGCGGACTCGATGTGCAACAGGAGCTTGTCAGATCGGGCGAGCAGGTGCCCATGATATTCCTCACAGGGTACGGGGACATCCCGACGACCGTGCGCGCGGTCAGAGCAGGTGCAACCGACTTTCTAACCAAACCGGTCGACGATGAGGCCTTATTGCGGGCTATCCGGCGGTGCTTCACCTCCGATGTGGAGGTACAGACCCAGTCCAGCCAGAGCGGCGCAAGCAACGAGCCTTTCGATGATAAGCAGAAACTCAAGGTGGAAGAGCGGGGCCTCGAAGACGAGATCCGAAGCGAGTTGGGGTTCGAAGAGATCGTAGGCGAGAGCCACGCGCTCCACCGCGTGCTGGAGCAGGTCCGGGTGGTTGCGCCGACCGACTCCACGGTCCTGATCTGCGGAGAGACGGGGACCGGCAAGGAATTGATCGCGCGCGCCGTCCACAAGCTCAGCGCGCGCAACTCGGGTCCGTTCGTCAAAGTAAACTGCGCGGCAATTCCCGACAGCCTGCTTGAGAGTGAGATGTTCGGGCACGAGAAGGGCTCGTTCACGGGAGCGGTGGCGCAGAGGGTCGGCCGGTTCGAGATGGCGCATCATGGGACGCTCTTCCTCGACGAGATCGGGGAGATGCCGCTGGAACTCCAGCCGAAGCTCCTGCGCGCGATTCAGGACCTGGAATTCGAGCGGGTTGGAGGAAATCGCACGATCCGGACCGACGCCCGGTTCGTGGTCGCCACCAACCGGGACTTGAAGACAATGGTGGAACAGAAGAAGTTTCGCGCCGACCTCTACTATCGGCTGAACGTTTTCCCATTGGATGTTCCGCCCTTGCGGGAGCGCCGTGAAGACATACCGGTGCTGACTCGCTATTTCGTCCAGAAGCATGCGCAGCGCATGGGCCGTGGCATCGATAGGATTCCGGACCCTGTCCTGGAGGCACTCACGAACTACGATTGGCCGGGTAACATCCGCGAGCTGCAGAACGTGCTTGAGCGGTCGGTCATTCTGACCACCGGCAGCGTGCTTCAGGTGCCGGCGCTCGAAGCAATGGCCAACGCGCGTCCGGTCACCTACCAAGCAGCATCGCACCCTGAATCGCCCAATGCGGACCGGGCGAGGATCTTGAGGGCGCTGGAACAAGCAAGAGGCCAGGTCGGAGGTCCGGACGGGGCGGCGGCGCTGCTCGGACTGAAGCGCACGACGCTGCAATCCCGTATGCGCAAGTACAACATCTCACGCCAGTTCTGTTGAGCCAGCCCAATGCCGGATCGCTGCGTCGATAGACGGGTGTTGCCTTCCAGACTGGCGCGATACTTATTGCCGGCGCTGTTCGCCATCCTGACCACCGCGATTGGCGGCGTGACGTGGCGGTTCTACGCCGGCCAGAAAGAGCTGACGCGGCGCGCAGCCCAGTCCCAATTGCTGACCGTCGCCGATGCCAAGGTCAGAGAAATATCCGAGTGGCGGAAGGGGCGTCTGGGTGAGGCGCACGCCTTCATGGCCGACACCTTTGCGGCGGCGGCTTTCGAGCGCGTGATCGAGGGCAAAGCGGCGGCATCCGAGCGCGCGGCGGCGGTGGACTACCTTCGTTCCATCTGTACGAATATGCATTATGCCGGAGCCGTGCTGGCAGATCTGGAAGGGCGGCCGGTGCTCTGGGAAGGGCGCCGGTTCGGGGATTCCAGTCACCTCAAGTCCCTGATGCGGAGCGTGATACAGGCCGGCGACGTGGTGGATCGCGACTTCGACGTCGCCGAACTGGCGCACGCCCCCCACCTGGGGCTCAACCTCCCGCTGCGCGCCGGCGCCGGGCGTCCGATTTTTGGCGGTTTGCTGCTTTCCATCGATCCCCAGGACTTCCTGTACCCACTTCAGGCGTGGCCGGTACCGTCGCGCAGCGCGGAGGTGCTATTGGTGCGCCGCGAAGGCGAGTCGGTCCTCTTTCTCACCCCGGTGCGCGGTCGGACCGATGCCGCGCTTCGCCTGCGGGTTTCTATCGGCCGGGGCGACATGGCCGTGGTTATGGCGGTGCAGGGCCGTCAAGGGAATGTGGAGGCTGTGGACCACCGGGGCGTGCCGGTTTTTGCGGCGCTGCGTCCAGTGCCAGGCACCGCCTGGTATCTGATCGCTAAAATCGACGCCGAAGAAGTGGGTGAGCCGATCCGGCGGCGATCCATCCTGCTGGGGGTCACGGCGGTCTCGCTGATTCTGGCGGCCAGCGCCGTGATGCTGTTTCTGTGGCGGCGATATCAGATCCGGCGGGAGTTCAACGCGCAGTTGGACGGGCGCGTGGAGGAGCGCATGCGCGTCGCGCGGGAGCTGCACGACACGCTGCTGCAGAGCTTTCAGGCTTCGCTGATCCAGATGCAGGCCGCGCGCAACGTGCTTGCCCGGCGCCCGGAAAAGGCCGAGCAGAGCCTCGACAAAGCCATTACGACAGCCGCGGGGGCCGTCGCCGAAGGGCGCGACGCGATCCAGAACTTGCGCTTCCATCCGGCCGGCGGAGGCGACCTCGCGCAACTGCTGACCGCGGCCGGTCAGGATCTGGCACACTCCGAGGAGGCGCCGGAGAATCCACCCGTCTTCCGCCTTACGGTGGAAGGGGAGCCGCGGGATCTGGAGCCGCAGCTCCAGGACGAGGTCTACCGGATCGCCCGGGAATTGCTGCGGAACGCGTTCCGCCACGCCCACGCCGGCCGGATCGAGGCCGAGATCCGGTACGAGAGCCGCCAGCTCCGCTTGCACGTCCGCGACGACGGAAAAGGAATCGGCCCCGAAGTCCTCAAGGCCGGCGGGCGCGCCGGACACTGGGGGTTGCTGGGGATACGGGAACGCGCCGGTCGATTCGGCGGCAAATTGGAGTTCTGGAGCGAAGCGGGGGCCGGCACCGAAGCTGTGTTGACCGTGCCGGCCGCGGCCGCCTACGCAAACTCCAACGGTGGTGCCTTTTCGTTCCTCCGGAGAAAGCTGTGGATCCATGAACGCTGAAACCAAGACGATACGAATCCTCACGCGGATGACCATGCGCTTCTGCGCGTGGGCATCGCATCGTTGGTCGAGATCGAACCGGACATGGAACTGGTGGCGCAGGCTTCGACCGGACGCGAAGCCATCGAGCAGTTCCGGCGGAACCGGCCGGACATTAACCTGATGGATCTCCAGATGCCCGATCTCAGCGGCATCGAGGCGATCATCGCCATCCGCAACGAATTCCCCGATGCCTGGATCGTCGTCCTGCCCACGTATGCGGGCGACGTCCAGGTGGTGCGCGCGCTCAAAGCCAGCGCGCGCGGTTATCTGTTGAAGGGGAACGTACATACGGATCTGCTAGAGACTATACGCGCCGAAACGCGTCCACGATGGGGAGCCAAATCTCATTTTTGGTGGGCGAGCCATTCGTGTGGATCTCAATACGCCCGCTGCCTAACTCAGGCGGAAGACTTGTCCGTGAGGATAAGCCATCTGACGAAGGCTGGCTGGGCACTCATCGAGTGCGCGTTCCGGGATCGCGCCGCGGCGATGGAGGCCGCGACCAGTGGGATCTCTGCCGAGGAGCGGGGCGCGGCGGTGGCGCTGCTGAAGAAGTTGGGGCTGAGCGCGCGGCAGCGGTGACTCAGCC
>Ga0209067_10001087_pt1 | contig 17026 bp, 15 predicted proteins | sample ColStrG_CSR_2013_FD_187199 | JGI IMG/M metagenome (GOLD analysis project Ga0209067, IMG submission 187199) | Freshwater sediment microbial communities in response to fracking from Pennsylvania, USA - Cold Stream Run_MetaG_CSR_2013 (SPAdes)... | ecosystem: Environmental > Aquatic > Freshwater >...
ACTGCGGCCCTGGGTGGGCCAGTATCCCGGTCAGCAGGTGCGGACGCGGCAACAGAGAAAGCACTGGCCGCTGCCAAGGCTGCCACCGCGGCGGCAGAAAAAGCCGTTGCTGCAGCGGATGCAACCGAATCAAATTCCCTGAATGCCTCGAATTCCGCTGCGGCGGCCTACGCTGCGTATATTGCCAGCAATGCCAATCTGGCTAACCCGGTTCAGCCACTCCCGGCGCCAGTCGTGCAGGCGCTCGAACTGGGCAATGGGCCAGACGCCAATGCCGAAGGTAAAAGGACAGTACGCGTAGCCTATCTGCCGGAAGCGACCAAAGCGGCGATGCGTGATCAAATCAAGCAGGAAGTCTTACTGCAGGCGAAAAACGAAAAATGGGGCGATCCGGGAGCGTTGCCGGGCTGGCTGAACCGGGTGTCGATCTCTGGGGATGTGCGGTTCCGCAATGAACTCGTCAAACTGGACCATGCCAACACACCTGCCGGCGTCAATTATTCTGATGGCGTGTTTACGCGCGCTGCCAATATTCTCGGCAGCTCATTCAGTGGCATCGAATCCCCGTTTGATACCCAACATAATTTCGATTTCTGGTCGCTGCGCGCCCGTCTGAATATTGATGCCAAAGTCAGTGACGAGGTCTCGACCGGATTTACAGTTTCGACGGGAAATACCAGTTCACGCAATTCCCTCAGTCAGAATCTGGGGCAGAACTTCAGCTATTACTCTGTGGTCCTCGACAAAGCCTTTATCAAATATGAACCCGCACCCTGGATCAGTTTGAGCGCAGGCCGGATCGGCAATCCATTTTTCAGCACAGATATTTTATTTGCTGAGGATGTGTACTTTGAAGGAATGGCAATTACAGGCAGATATCAGCTCACCCCGACTGTGGCGCCCTATGTCGTAGGCGGCTGGTTTCCGCTGCGCATGAATAATCCCGGCACTTCGCCGCCGCGTAATCTGGGCGCCTTGCAGGCTGGTGTGGATTGGGCGATAACACCAAAAACGAATTTCAAATTCGGCGCTGCCATATATGATTTCCTCGATATCGCGGGCACTGCCGAGACGCAGACTGCCTATCAGAACGGTGTCAGTGACTATGTTTCGCGTTACGAATATCCTGCCAATTTCAGGCAGATGGGAAATACGCTGTTTATTATTAACGCGCCTACCGATCCCAATATCAACTGGGGGCTCGCGTCGAAGTTTAAGGAAATTGACGCGACAGCCTCGCTGGATTTCGCCAGCTTTGAACCATTCCATGTCGTTCTTACTTCGGACTATGTCAAAAATACAGGCTACAACACCAACGATATCCAAAAGCGCACGACCTACAAATTACTGGACGGGAAAGATATCGGCTATCAGGAAAAAATTCTGGTGGGTATGCCTGTCATCAGAGACCGTGGCAACTGGAACGCTGCATTGTCTTATCGCTATCTGGGCAGTGATGCGGTCTTGGATGCGTTCGTCAACCCTGACTTTGGCTTGGGCAGCACCAATACCAAGGGCACGATTTTTACTGCCAATTATGGTATCGATAAAAATACCTGGATCACAGGCCGCTATCTCTCTTCCAGTCTGATTGATTCAATGGTGCCAGTGCATGCCGGATCGACGCTGCCGCCCACCAAACTGAATGTCGACATGATTCAGATCGAACTGAACGCGCGCTATTAATGGTGAACAAAATGATGAAACCACTCTGCAATCTGTTGGTTCTCGCCGGTGTGATCATGCTGATCGCCCCGGTGCAGGCCGCCGACGACAAAGGCACCGTCCCCAAAGCCCAGTTCCGTCAGGTCCAGCAGGAAAAGCGCAAGCTCGAACAGGACAAGTCGCAGCTGGAACAGGAGAAAGCCGCGCTCGAAGCCCAGCTCAAAGAAGCCAGTGCCACGCTGGATTCAACCAAAGGCAAAGCCGAAAAATCCAGCCGTCAGTCAAGCTCGCTGCAAAAAGAACTTGATCAGGCCAAATCCGATAACACCGAGCTGACGGCAAAACTGGCTGCCATGAAGGCTCAGCTGGAAGAAACGCAGGCCAGGCTCAGCGCCAGTAACGAGCAGCGTCATTTACTGGAAGTTGCCAAGACGGGAGTCGAAAGCAACCTCGGGCAACGCGATGCCTCGCTGGCCAGCTGTATCGCCAAAAATCAGCAGGAGTATGAATACGGTCAGATGATTCTGGAAAAATATCAGAAGAAATCCTGCATCAGTGCCATGCTGGAGCGCGAACCGTTTTTTGGTGTTGCGCAGACCCGTGTGGAAAACGAAGTGGCGAATGATCAGGAGCAGCTGGACAGGCAGCATATCCCGGTACCGAAAGTTGTCGCTCCGGTAGCAACGCCGTAAGTCGCTCGCATGCAGCTTTGTAGGGTGGTGTAGCAGGGGTTTCAAGGAGCGCAGCTCCTTGCCTGCGGAACGGTGTTCGCATGCAGGCGAACACTCCCTAAGCTATTGCACCAGCTCGCCGACAATGAGCGGTCGGTGCAATGGTATTGCACCCTACGAAGCTTCGGTGAGTCGGGCTTATGTCATTGCACCCTACCCAAGCCGTAGTCCGCGGCCTGTCCCAACCGTCATGATTACGTAATAAATTTGTGACACCATGCGCAGCATCTCAGGATGCCGTCGTGTCGGCGCGGGCTGGTTCGCGCCATTCAACTGTTCAGTTGCGGTATCGCGGTGCAACATTGAAAAGTCACACATGAATCCATCAACGACCATTTCCCCGCCCGTCAACCAGACAGCCATGGCCAGACTGAAGGCCAACAGCGGCTTCACGCTGCTGGAACTGCTGGTGGTCATTGTCATCATCGGTCTGCTGGCAGCCTACGTCGGACCCAAATACTTTGCGCAGCTGGGCAAGTCGGAAATCACGACTACCAAAGCCCAGATCGGCGCCTTTGAAAAAGCCCTCGATCAATACCGCCTCGACGTCGGTCACTATCCCACCACCGAAGAAGGTCTGGAAGCACTGCTGACCAAGCCGGCCAATGCCGAAGGTTGGAACGGTGCGTATCTGGCCAAAAAAATTCCGCTCGACCCGTGGCATCACCCGTTTATATACAGAGCACCCGGTGCCAGCGGTGGTGATTACGACATCATCTCGTATGGTAAGGACGGCCAACCGGGTGGCGAGGGCGATAACGCCGACATTACCAATTAGTCTGTTCTGTTACCGAGCAATAGCATTGCACTCATACGCATCAACTTAAGGCCGTCTCGTAAAGGCGCCGGTGTCGTAGGGTGCAATAACATTGCACCGCTCGCTCATTGTCCGCGATATGGTGCAATGGTATTGCACCCTACAGTGTAATCAACCAATTTAGAAATCGAATGCAATATAAAGTCCGAGCCCTGTCCGCAGACCACCTGATCTCTTTGCTCACCATCGATGCGCAAAGCGAGCAGGATGCGCGTCGTCAGGTCGAGGCGCAGGGACTGTTTGCAGCAGAAATCCAGCAGGCCGGCAGCGAAGCGCTGGCCAGCAAATTCAGCGGCAAAAAAAGCATTAACGTGGTGCTGCTCAGCCAGGAACTGCTGGCCCTGCTGAAAGCCGGTTTGAGCATCGTCGAAGCACTGGAAGCGCTGCTGGAAAAAAATGACAGCGTCGGCATGAGCGCCGCCTTAAGCCGGCTGCTGGGCTGCCTGCGCGAAGGTAAACGTTTTTCTGATGCGCTCAGCGAACAGCCCGATCTGTTCAGCCCGCTGTACATCGGTATCGTCAAAGCGGCCGAAGGTACCGGCGATCTGCCGCAGTCACTGTCGCGCTATATCGATTACCAGCAGCGTGTGGATATCGTGCGCAACAAGATCGTCAGTGCCGCAATTTATCCGATGATACTGTTGCTCGTGGGCGGTGGCGTGAGCTTCTTCCTGATCGGTTATGTGGTGCCGCGCTTTGCCGAAGTCTATCAAGGCGCCGGACGCAACCTGCCGTGGATGTCACAACTGCTGCTGAGCTGGGGCGAATTCGCCGGCGCGCACACTTCAGATCTGCTGATCGGTCTGGGTGCCACTGTCACGCTGCTGTTTTTTTCAGCCAGATATTTCTTTGCCCATGGCGGCATGGCACGATTGCTCAACGCCTTGCCGGGCATTGGTGAGCGTGTCCGGGTTTATGAATTGTCGCGTCTGTATCTGACCATGGGCATGCTGCTCGAAGGCGGCATCACCATCGTCGCTACGCTCGATACCGTGCAGGGCATGGTCTCGGCGAACATCAAAAAAAATCTGCAGCTGGCCAAAGAGTCCATTCAGAACGGCATTCCCCTGTCCACCGCCTTTGATGAACACCATCTCACCACGCCGATCTCGCTGCGCATGCTGCGCGTCGGAGAAAAGTCCGGCGAAATGGGTGGCATGCTGACCCAGTCGGCCGAATTTTACGATGGCGAAATCAGCCGCTGGATTGATCGTTTTACCCGCACATTTGAACCACTGCTGATGGCTGTGATCGGCGTGATCGTCGGTGGTATCGTCGTCCTGTTATATATGCCTATCTTTGATCTGGCCGGGAGCATGTCATGAGTACTTCAGCACCGGCCGCGCAGGAAAGCGCTGCGATGGAAGCGATTGTGATCGACAAACAGATCCTGCAGCAGGCACGCGCCAATGCAGCCGCGTCGCACCGCAATCTGATTACCGAACTGGAAGCGCTGACCGGGCAGGATCAGCGTCAACTGGCGCAATCCCTGGCTGCGCTGTTTGATCTGCGCGTCATGGAAACCGTCGAAATGCTGGCTTGCGAGCCGGCGTTTGACCTGCTGCCCCTGTCGCGTTCGATACAGCGCCACTGCGTCCTGCTGCGCGAAACTGATGGCACCTTGCTCGGCGTGCTGTCTGATCCCTTTGATCTGGACCTGCAAACCTGGTTGAACAGCATTTCCAAAACCACGCTGCAATATCGGCTGGCCATCCAGCCTGACATCCAGGCCTATCTCTCCAGACAGGAAGAAAACACCCGCGCTACCGAGAGCAATATCGGCGCGAAAGAAGAAGGCAAGCGCGACGGGAAAACTGCCGCAATACTTTCTTTTGCCTCCGTGTCCGAAGCAACCAGCCCTGCGGTCAAGCTGGTCAATTCCACCCTGTACGATGCGCTGAAATCCGGCGCCTCCGACATCCATCTGGAAAGCACCGCCAGCGGACTCGTTGTGAAATACCGCGTAGACGGTGTGCTCGATCATGCCACGTCGGTGAACGGCATCGAAATCGCCGAGCACGTCATTTCCCGAATCAAGGTTCTGGCCGAACTCGATATCTCGGAACGTCGCATCCCGCAGGATGGCAGCTTCCGGGTCGAGACCAGCGGCCGCGAAATCGATTTGCGCGTTTCCATCATGCCCAGCATTCATGGCGAAGATGCGGTAATCCGGGTGCTGGACAAGCGCGCCATGATAGAAGCTTACGGCTCACTGACGCTGGAAGCGCTGGGCTTTGATGCGCCGTCGCTGGTAATTCTGCGCGGCCTGGCCGAAGAACCTTACGGCATGCTGCTGGTCACCGGACCTACCGGTTCCGGCAAAACCACCACGCTGTATGCGGCGCTCACCGAAATCAATAACGGTCGCGACAAAATCATCACCATCGAAGATCCGGTCGAATATCAGTTGCCCGGCATTCTGCAGATTCCCGTGAATGAAAAAAAGGGATTGACGTTTGCCAAGGGTCTGCGCTCCATTCTGCGGCATGATCCGGACAAGATCATGGTCGGCGAAATCCGCGACCGCGAAACGGCAGAGATCGCCGTGCAGTCCGCACTGACCGGCCATCTGGTCTTGACGACCGTGCATGCGAACAACGTATTCGACGTGTTCGGACGCTTCACCCACATGGGCATCGATCCGTATGCGTTTGTTTCGGCGCTCAACGGCATCTGGGCCCAGCGTCTGGTGCGCGTGAATTGCCCGCATTGTTCCATGCCGGTGATTCCGAGTGACGCCGATCTGGCGCGCGTGCAGCTGTCGCGCGAAGACGCCAAAAAATATAAATTCATGCAGGGCAAGGGCTGCGGCGATTGTCGCGGTACCGGCTACAAGGGACGTAAATCGGTGGCCGAGATTCTGACGCTGAACGACGAGATCCGCGAGCTGGTGATCGAAAAGCGGCCTATCCGTCAGATCAAGGAAGCGGCACGTAAAAACGGCACGCGCAGTTTGCGTGAAGCCGCACTCAATCTGGTCAGGAACGGCGAGACCACGTTGGAAGAAATCAGACGGGTGACCCTCCATGCCTGATCTGAAACCGAAGCAACCCAAAGCACGTATTTGGGATCGGCTGCACAAGCGTTTGCATATTGAAATATCCACCTCTGAGATCACCCTGTTGCAGAGCAGCGGCTGGCTGTCGCGCGCAGTGGTGGTATTGCACAAACAGAGTCTGAACGCGGACGACATCAGGAGCGAAGAACTGCTGGCTGCGAAGCTGCAACTGGCCTTGAAGGCGGTGGACTGTGTGCATATGAACGCCACGATATCGCTCGCCGATACGCTGGTGCGCATGTGGATAGTCACACCGCCTGCCAACGCCGCCACCATGGCGGACTGCAAGGCCGCCGCAGCGTTGCGCTTTCATGGACTGTACGGCGAATTTGCCGGCGACTGGGAGCTGGTTGCGGACTGGGATGCACAGCGGCCGTTTCTGGCCTGCGCGCTGCGGCAGTCTTTGTTGCAGCGTCTGCTGGCGCTCTGTGCTGAATTCAAATTGACGCTGCTCAGTCTGGATCCGCACTTTGTGGCGACGTGGAACCGGTATCGCAAAGAACTGGGTAAAGAGGCATGGATGGCGATTCTGAATAAAGAGTCGCTGACTCTGGGTGCCGTGCAGGGTGGCCGGCTGGTTGCGCTGCGCAGCACCACTGCCGCGTATGAAGTAATGCATACCCGGGCGTGGATCGATCAGCATCTGCACCGCGAAGCGCTGTTGCTGAATCTGACGCCGCCGAAGAAATTGCAGATCGCTGGCGTGATTCCGCCACAGTGGCAGAAAAATGGCGCTGATCAGATTCAGTGCCTGCCACTGGGCGTGGTACGAAGTGTTGTGGCACCGACTGACCGCTTGCAGAAGGGCGCAGCATGACAACGATGTCCACTTTGCATATCAATTTCGCGCCGCGCAGTTTCAGGAACGTTCTGTTGAATACACCGTTATGGGTGTTGGTGCTGGCAGTGCTCGGACTGGGATTGATCCTGTATGCGCTGTATGCAGCCAGCGTGATTTCCGATCACAGCCAGTCGCTCAGTGACGCCATGCAGCGGATAGAAAAGAAACAGAAGGCTGCGCAAAAGCCTGCTGCCAAAGCGGTGGTGATACCGGAAGCGCGGGCGCTGATGGTCAATGCGGCAATCCAGCAACTGAATTTGCCCTGGAGTGATCTGTTTGATGCAATCGAAGCCGCCACGCCCGCCAACATCGCATTGATGTCGATTGAGCCGGATGCCAAAAAACAGCTGATCAAGGGTTCTGCCGAAGCACTCAGCAGCGACGACATGATTGCCTATATCGAGCAGCTGAAAAAGCAGCCACTGTTTGTACATGTGGTGTTGATCAAGCACGAAGTGAATCAACAGGACCCCTACAAGCCGTTTCGATTTGAATTCTCCGCGCAATGGAAGGACCAGGCACCATGACGCTGCATGGCCATTCCCTGGCATCTCTTTTATTGCAGGTCAGGTGCATGACTGTCCGCCACAATCCATTGCTGGCAGTTGCGCTGTTGCTGTCTGGCGTCGGCGTGCTGTGCGTCGCCCTGTGGTTGCCCCATCTCAGAGACGATTTGGGTACTCAGCAGGCGGTGCTGCACAGGCTGGAATTGCAGAGCAGAGTGGTCAGTGCTGCGACAGTTGCGCCATTTTCCCAGAACGAATCGCGTCTGCAGAAGTTTTATGAAAACCTGGGCGAAAGTCGCTATGCAGAACAGCAACTGAAAACGCTGTTTGCTGTCGCCGCCAAAAAAAATCTGAAGCTCAACGAAGGCGAATATAAATTGAGTGAAGAAAAAAACAGTGACACGGTTGTTTACCAGATTCAGTTACCGGTAACTGGGCCTTATGCGGCGATCCGTGAATTCTGTGAAGAGGTATTGCAGACAGTGCCGTTCGCCTCACTGGATGAAATCAGCTTCAAGCGTGATGTTATCGGTAAAAACAATCTCGATGCCAAACTGCGCCTGACGCTGTACCTGCATGGCGACCAGAAAGTGGTGCAGCCATGAAATGGCAACATGTCTTGATGGCGATGGGTGTGGTGGTGGGCATCTGGCTGGCCTTTTTTACAGACAAAACTCCGGACCCGGAAGTGGCCGAAGCAATCGTGCGTCCGGCGAGTTCTAAAAACTCCGTTTCCGGCACGGCAGCTGCTGGCGCAAAAAACAGCAAGTCGGATATCCAGCCTGGCGCAGTGGCTGCTGTCAAAAAAAATGCCGGCAGAAATGAACGGGTTATTCCAATCCTGGCGCTGGCGTCGCGGCAGACGCTGATTTCGGTCGGTCATGTGGGTCTGGATGGCAAGAAACTGACCAGTACTGCGCCACTATTTAACACGCAAAGCTGGGCGCCACCACCGCCACCACCACCCGATCCCAGGACGCTCCCTCCGCCGCCACCGCCGATGGCGCCACCGCTCAGATTTACCTTCCTCGGGAAGAAATTTGAAGATGGCCTCTGGGAAGTGTTTTTGGCTCAGGGTGACAGCGCTTATGTTGTGCGCAATCAGAGCGTGATCGATAACACGTATCGCGTCGATGCGATTACGCCGGTCGCTGTAATTTTTACCTATTTACCCTTAAATCAAGTTCAGCGGCTGAACATTAAAGGAGCCCAATAATGTTGGGTCGCACCATGAAAAAAACTGCTATGCCACCTTATCAATTTTCCCGAACGGTTTGCGTTGCTGTCATTTTGTCGCTGCTGAGTGGCTGCGCAGCGCAACAGACTTTCGATGAAGGGTCAAAACTTGTGCAGCAGGACAAGCCCGAGCAGGGCCTGCAGAAAATGCACGAGGCAAGCAGGATGGATCCCGGTCAGGTCGAATTTAAGACCAAGTATTACTATGCCCGCGATGCGAGCATTTCTGGATTTCTGGAGCAGGCGGATCGTGATATTGCAGCTCGACGGTATCAGGAAGCAGGAAATCTGTTCAGCCGGGTGTTGGTGATTGATTCCAATAACGCCAGAGCGAAAGATGGCCTCAATCATATTGCAATTGAACAGCGTCATGATCAATTGATTTCCGAGAGTGCCCAGCTGTTCGACTCAGGTGAAGTGGACAAGGCCAGAGCGAAGCTGCACCCGGTTTTGAGCGAAGATCCGTCGAATATTGATGCGCTGCAGTTGCAGCACAGGATGGATGAAAAATCCGCCGGACTGCCGGTCAGCAATTCATTGAAGGCGATGTATAAAAAGCCGGTTACGCTGCAATTCAAAGACGCCACGCTCAAGCAGATTTTTGAAATCATTGCGCAAAGTTCGGGGTTGAATTTTATCTTTGACAAAGACGTTAAAACCGATACCAAGACGTCGATTTTTCTCAAAGACAGCACGATTGAAACGGCCATCTACTACACCTTAATGACCAGTCAGCTTGATCAGCAGGTCATGGATGGCAATACGATTCTGATTTATCCCAATTCGTCAGCCAAACAGAAAGATTACCAGGAGCTGGTGGTCAAGTCTTTTTTCCTGACCAATGCGGATGCCAAGACAGTCGCCGCGACCCTGAAGTCAGTCGTCAAGTCACGCGACATTGTGATTGATGAAAAGCTGAACATGATCATCATGCGTGATTCGCCAGAGGCGATCCGGCTGGCAGAAAAGCTGGTTGCCCTGCACGATATCGCCGAACCAGAGGTCATGTTGGAGGTGGCTGTCATGGAGGTCAAACGCACAAAGTTGCAGGATCTGGGCGTGCAATGGCCGAATAATCTGACGTTGACGCCGCTGACTCCCCTGGCAGCATTGCAGAACGCTACCTCAGTATCGGGCACGACAGGTGGCGTCACCGGGCAGGTCACCGGACCGCTGGTATTGAGTAATCTGAAAAGCATCCCCGCTGCGAACATAGCTATCGGCAATCCCTCGGCGACAGTCAACGCGCACAGCACCGATGGCGATGCCAACCTGCTGGCCAATCCGCGTATCCGCACCCGCAACCATGAAAAAGCCAAAATCATGATTGGAGACCGGGTGCCGAACATCACGGTTAATACGGCAGTGGCCGCCACGGCGTTTGTTTCCGAGACCATTACCTATGTCGACGTCGGTCTGAAGCTGGAAATAGAACCAACCGTCTATCTGGATAACGAGGTGGGCATCAAAATTTCCCTGGAGGTCAGCAATATCGTCAGTCAGCTGATCACCAAATCCGGCTCCTCGGCGTATCAGATCGGAACCCGCAATGCAGCGTCGGTGCTGCGTCTGAAGGACGGCGAAACCCAGATTCTGGCCGGCTTGCTGGATGACGAAGAACGCCACACAATCAACAAAATACCGGGACTCGGCGATATTCCAATTCTGGGTCGCCTGTTTGGATCGACCAATGACGATCTGCAAAAAACGGAAATCATTTTGTCGATTACGCCTCATGTGATCAACAACATTCGCAGACCGAATGCCAGCGCTGCGGAGTTCAGTTCAGGTACTGAAAACAATTTGAAACCGCGGCCAGACTCGGCAGCGGTGGATAGTGACAGCTCTGGGGATGCGGCGGCAGTGCCGGGCGCGAAGCTGACTTCGGGCAGCAAAAAATTTCCGCAGACTGGCAATGTATCGGTCAACGCTGCGACAATCAGGACAGCGGCGCCAGCAAATCCGGTGCCTGCAGGCGGCGCTGAAATTGTACCGATTGTGAATGTGCCGCCTGCTGACGCCACAGCGCAAACCGGCCCGCTGAAACTGTTCATGGAAGTCAAGGGTGGATCCGGTGTGCTGGTCGGCGGCACTTTCGATGTGCAGCTTTACGGACAGTCAGACAACGCAGTCAATAATTTGCCTGTGGTGGTCGGATTTGATCCCACTTATTTTCAGGTGCTGAGTGTGGCTGAAGGGGATTTTTTGAAGCAGGGCAGAGGGCAATCCAGTTTTACCAGCGAAATTGATCCGAAAGGGCAGGTCGTCATCCATGGCAGCTCAACCGGTGGCCGCGGTAACGTCTCAGGCATCATCTCCAGCATCAAGTTCAAAGCCCTGTCTGCAGGTGGTGACTCCGCTATTCAGGTGGTGTCAGCTGCGCCGACCGATGTCGGAGGGCACCCAATGAATGTCAGCAATACGGCAAATGTGATCTTGCAGGTGCATGACAGTGCGGAGAATTGAGCAAGCCATGAGCGCATCAAGAAATGATAAGTTGCGTTGCTGTCGCGGTTTCACGCTGATTGAGCTGTTGATTACACTGACAATACTGGGTTTGCTGGCGAGTCTGGCCTTGCCAGTTTCGCGCACGGTCATTCAGCGTGCTCACGAGCAGGAACTGCGTCACGCCTTACGGGAAATCCGGGATGCCATCGACATGTATAAGAGGGCTGTCGATGATGGAAAAATTCAGAAATCTGCCCTGGATTCCGGTTACCCGAAAGAACTCAGGGATTTGGCGATTGGGATAACAGATCAAACCGATGCGAAAAAAAGAAAGCTCTATTTTTTGCGCCGTGTGCCCCGCGATCCGATGAACCCTGATCTGACCCTGGCACCCGAAGACTCCTGGGGCAAGCGCTGTCTCGACAGCGAACCTGATGATCCGCAAGAGGGCGCCGATGTGTTTGATGTGTACTCCAGGTCAGTCACTGTCGGACTGAATGGCTCACCCTACAATCAATGGTGACAAGATGAACTACCGGTCCGGGCGCGGCTTTACGCTGATTGAATTGCTGGTCGTGCTGGCGATTGTAGCGTTGCTGTCGACGTTGGCCATGCCGCGCTATTTTCAAAGTATCGATCTCGCCAGGGAGACCATCTTGGCCGACAATCTGCACACCACCCGGGAAACTATCGACAAGTTCTACAGCGATACCGGACGTTACCCGGATTCACTGGACGAGCTGGTCGAAAAAAAGTACCTGCATACGCTTCCTTTGGATCCGATAGCGCAGAGCGCGACGAGCTGGGTCATTATTCCACCTGAGCCCGGTTTTCAGGGCAAGGTCTATGACCTCAAAAGCGGCGCTCTCGGGGTCACGCATGCAGGTGTACCCTATGAAAATTTATAGCGCTATGGGCATGATCGTGAACCAGCGGTGGTATGCATTGTGAAAGCCAGGCCTGAGCGTCTCGAGGGAGGATTTACTTATCTCGGGCTCATCATTCTGGTCACTATCATCGGCCTGGCAGCTGCTTCGACCTTGAGGGTTGGCGCGATTGTCCAGCGGCGTCAGGCAGAACAGGAACTGCTGCAGATTGGTAATGAATATATCAACGCTCTCAAAGGCTATGCAGCCAGCACACCCGCCGGCAAGTCAACTCTCCCTGAAAGGTTGGAGGATCTGGTGCTGGATCCGCGCTACCCAAATAAAAGGCGTTATTTACGTCGGATTTACATCGATCCGTTGACTGGAAAAAATGAGTGGGGTCTGGTGCATGGAACAACTCCAACCGGCACCGGCATTATCGGCATATACAGCCTGAGTGAGGCAGTGCCTGTAAAGTCAGATAATTTTGATCCGGTTTTTGACGGATTTAAAGGCAAGAAGTCCTATGCTGAATGGGTGTTTGCCTACCGGCCTCCTGCAGCAGTCACTGCGCCTGCAGCGGACCAGGGAGTGCTGGTTGATACCCCGCCAATCGTCAGAAAGCCGCGTCGTTGAATCATGCGCCGTCGTTGCAGCGGTCACGAGTGCAAACTACACTGCAGCTGGTTTTGTCCTCCCCATCTGCATCAACATAAGCCCGTCTCGTCGAAGATTCATAGGGTGCAATGCCATTGCACCGGGTGCCCATTATCCGCGAGCTGGTGCAATAGTATTGCCCCCCATCTGTATCAACTTAAGCCCGTCTCGCCAAAATGCCAGGTGCGTAGGGTGCAATGCCATTGCACCGGGTGCCCATTATCCGCGAGCTGGTGCAATAGTATTGCACCCTACGAATCGGGGTTAAGGAGTGTTCGCCTGCATGCGAACACCGTTCCGCAGGCAAGGAGCGGTGCTCCTTGAAACCCCTGGGTTAGGGAGTATTCGCCTGCATGCGAACACCGTTCCGCAGGCAAGGAGCGGTGCTCCTTGAAACCCCTGCTGCACCAGCTTACGAATCTGGTTTTTCAATGAGATTCACCTCTTTGGGATTTATGTCCACCTGATTTCGCTGTCCGATATCCAAAAATTGCTGGCAAGGATGGTCAAGCGGGAACTGGCCTGATTCTCTCTTGAATTTCCCGATATATCGGGTGCCTGACAGTCATTCTGTTGTCACATTTAATCAATACACTTCGCAGCAGTTAAAAAGTCGCCGCGCACAGGTCAGTCCTGCTGTGGCGACACCGCGAGTGCCTGGAAAAGAGACATCACCGCATCACCAAATTTAGGGAAGTAAATCATGGTTGGAGTTTTGTTGGACGGTAAAGACAAGTCTGGCGGTCGTGGCCTGCCTGAAGTTGCAGTGATCGCTGTTCTGGCACTGTGCCTGACAGCCTGCGGCAAAAAGGACAATGCAGCTGCCAGTCAGTCGCTGGTGCGCGTCGATGGCAATGAAATCACCGTCCTGCAACTGAACCAGGAACTGGCTCGTGCGAACGTGCCTGCAGAAAAAAAGGATGAAGCCACCAAACAGATCCTGGAAGTGCTGATCAATCAGCGTTTGCTGGAAGATGAAGCTGCCAAATCGAAGCTGGACCGTGATCCGTCGGTGATCGCTGCCATTGAACGTGCCAAGGCACAAATCATTTCGCAGGCCGTGATTCAAAAACACCTGGCCACCGTTGCCCGTCCGACCAGGGAAGAGATTGACAAATATTATGCCGATCATCCGGATGTCTTCGGTGAGCGCAAACAATTCGAAATGGACCAGCTGACCATCAAGAGTCTTGATTTTGGCAGTGAACTCAAGGCAATGATGGGGCCGACTAAAACGCTGGAAGAAATGATGGCGTGGATGAAAGAGCACCATGTCGATTTTTCTCGTGCTGCTACGGTGGTAAGCAGCGCTGATCTGCCCGAGCAGTTGCTCAAGAAAATAAAGGAACTGCATAAAGGGCAGTTGTTTGCCCTGCAGCAGGGAGATAAGGCCGTATTGTTCACTCTGCGCGGCACGAAAGACGATCCAGTCAAACTGGAAGTGGCGGAACCTCAGATAGGCAAATTCCTGCAGGAGCAGCGCAACAAGGAAGCCACCGGAGCAGAAATCACCCGCCTGCGCGCTTCAGCAAAAATCGACTATCTGAATAAATCCAAGCCGGATGACAAAGCCGCTGCAATCCCGGCACCAACCGCCAAGCCGAATGCTGAAGTAGATCACATCAAAAAAGGTGTGGCAGATTTGTAAAAAGCAGACGCGGGCATCAAACACCTGACTGATACCTTGAACTCGTTGTACGTACAGCTGTCCTCCACTGGCGGTGCTCTGCTGGCAGTGAGTTGGCGTCTGTATGAATTACCTGGATAAACCGATGAAGCAAATTTTCAAATGGCTGTGCGCGCTGGTGATGGTGCTGTTGGTTGGTCATGCACTGGCAGACGAGGTCACGCTCGGCCCCGGTGATTACCTCAAGATTTCAGTCTATGGCAATCCTGATCTGAACCTGGAAACCAAGATCAGCGAACAGGGCAGCATTACCTTTCCGCTGGTTGGCGTGGTAGCGCTGGAAGGACTGACCACAGCGGCAGGCGAAAAGAAAATTGCTGAACAGTTGCGCGAAGGCGGTTACGTCAAGAATGCCCAGGTCAATATTCTTGTGACCACGCAGCAGAGTCAGCAGGTGTCGATTCTCGGGCAGGTCTTAAAGCCAGGCCGCTATCCGATGGACGGCAAACGCAGTATTACTGAAATGCTGGCCGTAGCGGGCGGTATTGCGCCGGACGGTGGCGAGACGATCACCGTCATCAGAATGCAAAATGGTAAAAGCGCCAAACGCGTGATTGACCTGATCGGAATGATCCACAGCGGCAATCTGGCCGAAAACTACGATCTGGAACCGAATGATCTGGTGTATGTGGAACGTTATCCACGGTTTTATATTTACGGCGAGGTGCAGCGTCCCGGCGTATTTCGTTTGGAAAAAGAGATGACTGTAGTGCAGGCGCTGGCCAGTGGCGGTGGCATTACGCTCAGAGGCACTGAGAGAAATATGCGCATCAAGCGTCGTGATGCATCTGGCGTACTGCAGGTGATAACGGTCAGGCCGGATGACCTGGTACAAAGTGATGACGTGATCTACATTCGCGAAGGCCTGTTTTGAACCTGATCGCACAACCTGTAGGCCCACGTCTGATCATGTCAACCGATAGTCAAACTGAGTTAAGAAGCTAACCATGAATTTCAGCCTGTTCTTACGCATTCTGTATGCGCGTCGCTTCATCATTATCGTTACGACGATACTGACGGCCGTATTGACACTGGTTGTTTGCCTGGTGCTGCCCAAGACCTACAAAGCAACCACTTCGCTGGTGTTGAATTTCAAGGGTGTTGATCCGGTGACCGGTACGCCCGTGCAGGCGCAGCTGATGCCGGGGTATATGCCGACGCAGGTCAGCATCATCACCAGCCGCAATGTCAGCCTGAAAGTGGTCGATGAGCTCAAACTGGCTGAGGGTGATGCCGTTCAAAAGCAATTCACGAAAGCCACCGATGGTAAAGGCACCATCCGCGACTGGCTGGCGGAATTGCTGTTGAAAAACGTAGAGGTCCTCCCGTCGCATGAAAGCAGTGTGCTGGATATCAGCTTCAAGGGAACTGATCCGCAATTCTGCGCCACGGTGGCGAACGCCTTTGCAGCAGCCTATCAGTTGACCAGCATTCAGTTAAAGGTCGAGCCCGCCAAAAAGGCCGCAGTCTATATTAACGAGCAGATCAAGGTGCTGCGTGACAACCTGGAAACCGCGCAGAAACGATTGTCCAAGTTCCAGCAGGATAACGGCATGGTCACCGCCGACGCGCGGATTGATGGTATCGATATCGAATCCGCACGTTTGAATGAACTCTCCGGACAACTGGTGCAGGCGCAGGCGCAGTTGATCGAGGCCGCTTCGCGGCGCAACCAGGCGTCTGGCACGGGTGCGAGCGAGTCTCCCGACGTGATGAATAACGCGCTGATCTTGAATCTCAAAACCGGTCTGGCCGGTGCCGAAGCCCGTTTCGCCGAAATTGCCCAGCGTCTGGATAAAAACCATCCTCAGTACCAAAGCGCGAAAACCGAAGTCGACAAACAGCGTGCCGAACTGAATGAGCAGATCAGAGCGGCATCGAACAGCGTCGGTAACAGCGAGCACATTTATCAGCAGCGCGAGGCAGAAATCCGCACAGCGCTGGAAAAACAAAAAGCCAAGGTACTGCTGCTCAACCGCACGCGTGATGATCTGAAATTGCTGCGCAACGAGATGGAGAGCGCCCAACGTGCCTACGAATCCACCACCCAGCGCTTTACCCAGACGAACCTCGAAGGACAATCCAATCAGGCCGACATCGCGGTCTTGAATGAAGCCATTGCACCGCTGACGCATTCCAATCCAAAAACCATGCTCTACACCATGATCTCGGTGCTGGTCGGCGCGATACTCGGCATCGCCTTCGGCATGCTGGCTGAACTGATGGACCGTCGGGTACGTTCTCCGGAAGATCTGATCGATGCATTGAAAGTACCAGTGCTGGGCGAACTGGACTGGGTTTCTCCAAACAGGAAAGGCATCAGGTTGTTTAACCGCAGCTTCTTTCCCGACCTGAAAACACGCTGAGCCATGGAGAACCCTGTGAACCAATCTAATCCTGTATCCATGCTGTCAGCGAATCCTGTCGCCGAATCCAGCATCGGCCGCATCCTGCTCGATATGGGCAAGATCAAACCGGAAGATGCCGAACGGATTTTGCGGCAGCAAAAAGAGC
>Ga0209067_10001089_pt1 | contig 17022 bp, 21 predicted proteins | sample ColStrG_CSR_2013_FD_187199 | JGI IMG/M metagenome (GOLD analysis project Ga0209067, IMG submission 187199) | Freshwater sediment microbial communities in response to fracking from Pennsylvania, USA - Cold Stream Run_MetaG_CSR_2013 (SPAdes)... | ecosystem: Environmental > Aquatic > Freshwater >...
TGCGCGGGGGGCGAGTCGGGCTGGCCAACACATTGATTTAGCTACAATATTTGTTGTTTCGTTAACTAAATAATTTAAGTTACATAGTCCAACTATTTGATTTTGCTGGGAAAAAGGCTTTGACTATGTGACTTTCGCCGATTTTCCGAAGTGTAAGCTTATGTAGGAAGTGTATAACCCCCAAAAACGCACAAAAGAGGGAAAAATGAACTGTGATGATCTATATGGGGTACTAATAATAGAATTAGTTAACTATATAAAAATAAAAAGACAATGTTTTCAACCACTTTGACTATGTTGGCCAGCCGCGCGAGTTAGTGAAAGTTAGTGAAAGTTAGCGGTTCGAGGCTTAAAACGTGCCTCGAACCATGTCAGACGTGTGCTTATTCTGGCGACTGGTTAGCACTGCGGTGCCACATACCGTCTACATCATAATATCCATACTCGTGCAGTGACGGCTCATACTCTCGCCGCTGCTGTGTTGCACCGCTCTGGTCATTTCGTTGTGGTAAGATGCCAGAGCGTCGCAGTGCTGTTCGGACTATCGCTGACACAGACATGTCTAACTCTCGAGCTTTGTCGTGCAACACCTGCGCATCACTGGCCTCCATGCTTAGTACCATTCGTGTTTTCATGTTTGCTACCTCCTTTGTAGTGTCAGCACAGTACAGAGTGTAGTACGTGGCAGGCCATGTGACACAACGCCACACCACACCTCTTTTCATGTTTGCTACCTCCTTTGTAATGTCAGCACAGTACAGAGTGTAGCACGTGGCAGGCAATGTGACACCACGCCATACCTCTTATACAAAATAATTCGACAGACGGCTTGACAGAGTGAGCGCACCAAGTTAAGGTGCCGGCAGTTAAATAGGAGGTCGGGACATGGTTATAGTGCTCGTGTTAGCGACGGTCGGTGTGGCGGCTCTAGCCGTAGGGATTGAAATCTATTGTGTGATACGCGACGAGCGGGAGGGGGGCTAAGGCCCCTCGACCCTTGCGCGGGCGGAACCGCGGGCCAAACTCAGGTATCGGCCGGGCTCGCGCGGGGGGCATGGTATTTATATCCTTACCTCTCAAAATTCGGCCCCAAAAATCCTTCCCCTCACACTTGACACTTAACCTAACTAACACTAAACTATAACCTGTAATTCAGCAAACCGCGGAGCAAACCACATGACCTTTGGAACCGCGCTCGTCATCGTCACGGTTCTGTTTTACGCCGTACATTCTCCAGGCTTCCGCATAGCTCTTATCCTGGTCCTGGCCGGCGTCGGTTATTGGCTTATGATCGTGGCGAACGAGCCCCGAAATCCAGCTATGAAGACCTCCAGCGGCTGGACGGTCGAGGAAATCAGATGAAAAAACTCTCTCCCCACGCCAGCCCCGAACAGGTCCTCCAGGCTCGCAAGGAATGGGCAGATTACATCCGCCTGCGCCGGGCGCCGGTGAAGACCTGCCGTGGCTGCAAGGCGAGCTTCCCCAACACGTCGGAATTCTTCGCCCGCGGCCCGAAGGGCTTCCTGTCGCCGACCTGCATTACCTGTGCGCAGAAAGAGCGCCTCGCGCCACCGAACCGTCACGCTGGCTGCCCGATTTGCGGCACGCGCGCAAAGCTGGTCAGGGACCACAACACGCCGGTGATCGACGATGGCCAGCCGACGTATATCTGCCGGCGTTGCCACCTCGCCGTCAACCTGGCCGGTCCGCGAGAGACGTGGGAAAGGCTTGACCAGTACGTGCGATGGAGGAACCGATGGCCGGCTTCCGGCACGCATGCCGGCCGTGTGCTGACACATGTGCGCGTACCAGAGGATTGGGATATGAAAGTTGACGGCACCCGGACTTTTTTGGATGCCATGACTGCAACAATAACACCCGACGAGACGGGTATCGATGACGGTGACGACGAGGACGTGCGCGACCCGGTAGGAGAACCAGATAGCTATCCTGAAGAATAAAAGCCACTCCCGCCGGTTTCATGAAACGGGAGTGGTCAGTCACGGGAGGAAACGCATGAAGAGTTTCCACACGAAGCAGCCTGTCAGAATTCTACGGCTTTGGCAAGTTCGGCGGGTTTATCGGGGTGGACAGCCGTCGGACTTGCCTCCGGTACGGGTGATTCCGCGGCGTGAACGATATCCGACGAAACCTTCATCCCGTTGCGATCGAACGCGATCGCCAGTACCATGCCGCGGGCCTGGTTGTAGACCTTCAGCACGACCTCGCCATCGGTCGGATGGTCGGGATTCTCGGTTCCCGGCGACGTGAATTCAAACCCGAGGCCACTGGCTGGGTCATTGAAAGACTGTTCTTCGACAGACCATATCCGCTTCATGAGAGGCTCCTGAAATGACAGTACGAGAACAACCACTTAACTCCACAGCCTTGTCCGGTGCAAGATACGATGACGAGACGCAGGAACTGACGGTCGGCTTCACCAGTGGCGGGACCTACAGTTTTTCGAACGTGCCGCCGGAAATCTACGAGGGTTTGGTTTCGGCAGGTTCGCCGGGCAAGTATTACCACTCGTACATCAAAGGGATTTATGGTTGATCTTGCGACGCTCTCCCCCGAAAACCGCACCCGGTTCGAGCTTGGCGCCAACCGCCGGCTCGCCCACCATGTCCTTTTTCAGCACCGTCACCCGTTAGCCACCCCACCGTTCCACTACCATATCATCGACGCCTTTCATGGTGCGCATCCGCAAGTGGTGATCGAAGGCTTTCGCGATAGCGCCAAGTCCACGCGTGCCGAGGAAGGGATCATCATCGGTTCCCTGTTCCGCGATTTCAGGAATGCGATCCTGATCGGCGCTAGTTACCCGCGCGCCAAGGAGCGCCTTACGGCGGTCAAGAACGAGCTTGTGGTCAACCCCTACATCAACCAGCTTTTCGGTTCGCTGGAGGGCCCGACCTGGGGGGAAGGCCGCATCGTCCTCAACAACGGGGTGTGCATTACGGCGCTCGGTAGCGGCATGTCGATGCGCGGCACCAAGTATCTCGATGCGCGTCCCGACTTTGTGCTGATCGACGACTTGGAGGACGAAGAAACGGTGCGCACGCCGGATGCGCGCGAAGCCATGATGCATTGGCTTTACCGCACTCTCATTCCCGCGCTCGACGCCAAGAAACATCGCATCAGGTTTCTTGGCAACCGGCTCGATCAGGACGCGGTGATTGTTCGCATTTCCAAAGACGCGGCGTGGCGGCACCTGCGATTTCCCATCATGGGGCAGGCTGACACGGGCACCGAACGCTACGACTTGCCGCCGGGCAAATGGGTTGCGCTGTGGCCGGAAAAATTCAATCTGGAGGACATTGCCGTCAAGCGCGCGGAATACGAGCGGCAAGGGCTCCTGCACGATTTTAACTGTGAATATATGTGCGAAGCGGAGGACCCGGGGACGCGGCTGTTCGTGGACGGGCAAGCCAAAACCATCGGGCATGTGCGGACCTGGGAAGCCGTCTATGCGGCCTACGATCCGGCCCGCACTACGGGCCAGAAATCGGCGATGACTGGAAAGGCGGTGTTTTCGTGGATACGAAACCGGCTGGTGGTATGGGAAGGGGACGCGCAACTATGGCTTCCGGACCAGATTGTAGACGACATGCTGGCGACAGACGACAAGTGGTCGTTGGCGGAACTGGGGGTGGAGGCGACGGGGCTGGAGGAATTCATCATGCAGCCATTGCGCCATCGCGCCTTGCAGCGCCGTCAGCTTCTGCCCTTGCGGCGTTTAATTCCCCCGCGCGGGAAAGACAGCTTCATAAAAGGCTTACAGCCATTCTTCAAGGCAGGTGAGGTGGAATTCGTAAATGTTACGCCTGAAGCGCGTGGCCAGCTTCTTGCTTTTCCGACGGGGCGGAAGGATTTTCCCAACGCGCTTGCTTATGCTCTCCTTATGCGGGCTGGTCTGCCTGTATTTGATGGCTTTTCTCGCGACCATGTCAGTGATACGCTGATCCGCTTGCGTGCCCCGTGGTGGCTTGCCGTGCAGGCCACGGCTCAATACACTGCTGCGATCCTGCTTCAAACCGCCGATGGGGGTGCCCGTGTTCATGCCGACTGGTTGCGAGAAGGTCCTCCCGGAGAAGTTCTGGCCGATATCGTGGCGCAAGCTTCCCTGGAGGCAGGTGGCGTCATTCGGGCGGTTGTGCCTCCTGTTGGGGATAGCGTGGTTGATACTGTAGGCCTTCGTAGTACCGCCAAACAGATTCAACTTGGACTGCGAAACGGCGGCGACCCTGTACGCGGACGGGAAAGCATACGTAGCCTGCTTGCCCAACGCCGACAGGAAGAACCTCTGATCACGATTGCGCAGGCGGCGCGATGGACCCTCAATGCCTTCGCCGGCGGCTATGCCTACGAAGTGGACAAGCGCGGTCGGGTTTCTGCCGACCCCATGGCCGGGCCTTATCGGGTCGTCATGGAGGCTCTCGAGAGCTTCGTTGCTGCGATGCAGGTTTTCGGGCAGGATACCCCGGAGGACGAGGCGCGCTACGCGACTTCTCCCGACGGCCGACGGTACAAGACAATTTTGGCGACAAGGTAGTTCATGGCCAAGTCCAGCAAGAAGCCTAACCCGCGCACTGATCCGGACGAGGCTGTGTCCGAAACTCCGGACCTGCCGGACCGGGACGAGGAACTGACGAAAGACCCCGAGATCGTGGAGGCGCTCCGCGAACTTTACAAGGATATCGAGAAGGGATTCGAAAATCAGCAGGAGCGGGCCAACTCCCAGATGGATTACTGGGAAATCTATAACTGCAAGCTTGGCGAACAGCAATATTATCAGGGCAATTCCAAGATTTTTCTGCCGATCGTACATGACGCCGTGAACGCGCGCACGACGCGGTTCACCAACCAGATTTTTCCACAGGCTGGCCGGTTCGTCGAAGTGACGACGGAAGACGGCACTATTCCGCAGAATGAGATGAGTCTGATCGAGCACTACATCCGGCGATGCAAGCTCCGCACGACGGTGGTGCCGGCACTATGCCGCAATGGCGATGTCGAGGGGCATTACAACGTCTATGTCGGTTGGATCAAACGCAAGCGGCATGTGGCCTGGAGAACTCAGAAACCGTTGCAAGTCGACGGTCTTGAGACCGGCGAGACGACGGATGATATCGAGGAAGAGGACATTGCCGACGCCCGTCCTCATGTCGAGGTGCTTGCCGACTCTGACGTTCTTCTGTTGCCGCCTACTGCGGAAACGGTGGTGGATGCCCTTGCTGAAGGTGGTTCGGCAACGATCCTGCGTCGCTGGTCGAAGGCCAAGATCAAGCAGATGCGGGCGGACGGCGACATAACGGACGAACTGGCGGATCAATTGCTGGAAGAGATGTCAGGCGAGCGATCTGTCAAACTTGCCGATAAATCCAAGACCATGGTCGACGCTGCCGGGATTAAGACCGCAGGAGGTACGAAGCACGCCCTTGTTTACGAGACTTGGACAGAACTGACGATCGATGGTGAGCGGCGGTTGTGCCGGATTTATTTCGGCGGCGACGACAAGCCGCCATGTGCTAAACGCAACCCCTACTGGTCCGACAAGTGTCCGCTGTTTTCCGTGCCCGTCGAGAAGATCCAGGGTGTCTTCAAGGGTCGTTCCAAGATCATACCGTGCGACAAGACGCAGTATTACGCCAACGACATGATCAACGAAGCAGCGGATTCGTCGATGTACTCGATGATGCCGATCGTGATGACGGACCCGGAGAAGAATCCGCGTATTGGGTCGATGGTCCTCAGTCTCGCGGCGGTATGGGAGACCAGCCCGAACGACACACAGTTCGCCAAGTTTCCCGACTTGTGGAAGTCCGGTTTCGAGATCGTGGCTGCTTGCAAGGCGCAGATTATGCAGACCCTGTCGGTCAGTCCAGCGGCGATCACGCAGACCGGCCAGAGCAAGTCCAAGCCCAGTCAGGCCGATGTAGCCCGTGAGCAGCAGGTCGATATTCTCACCACGGCAGACGCCGTGACGGTGATCGAAGAAGGTATTTTGACACCTGTTGTCAGTTTCATGGTCGAATTGGACCACCAGTTCCGCAACGAGAAGATCCTGGTTCGTCAGTTTGGCGAGAAGGGCCTGCGGGCCAAGATGGAGTGGATCCCGCCGATTCAGATGGACCGCAAATATTCCTACCGCTGGTTCGGCGTGGAGCAGGCCCGCAACATGCAGCAGGTCCAGCAGCAGATTGCCTTCCTCGGGGTGTTGACGAAAATCCCGCCGCAGCAGTACCAGGGCCACCGTCTCAACCTCGTCCCGGTCATCACGCACGCCGTCGAGAACATTTTCGGCCCGCGTCTCGCCCCTCTCGTTTTTGAGGACGAGAAGGCGCAGATGACGCTCGAACCTCAGCTTGAGAATGAGTGGCTGGCTGAAGGCATCGACCTTGCGGTGCACCCGCAGGATGACGATCCGCAGCATCTCAAAGCGCACCAGCAGGCCATGCAGGGCGGCGATCCGCTGGGCAATGTGCGCGTGCACATGCAGCGGCACATGCTTCAGATGCAGTTGAAGCAGCAGGCGGCGCTTGCGCAGCAGATTCAACAAATGGCTGGCGGGGGGCCACAAGGCGCCCCTGGAGGCGGGCCGGGACCGCGGGCAGGAGCGCAACCGCGTATGCCGCGCGGTGGCCAGCAGCCTCCAGGCATGATACCAAGGGACCAGATCGGTCCCATGTCGGGCCAGCCGCCGGCATTGCGACAGAGGGGATAATGGATGGCGATCAAGGGCAATCTGGATAGTATCGCGACTTACACGCGATTTTCGACGCCGGCCAGTGGCGCGACGTTTGGCCCGTTTGCTGCGTCGCCGTCAGAAGCGGTTGACGCCCTTGTGGTGATGAACACCTTGACGGGATTGACGCTTACGGGCTCGGACGGCACGACGATTACTTTCACGACTTTTCCGCCGGTGGGTACCATCCTGCCAGTGTCGCCGACTTCGATCACTTTTGCTCCCGCGGGGGCGATCGGCGCCCTTTACAGGTGATCCCATGCAGAACAATTTTAAGCCTTGCCTTGCCTTCGTCCGTCATTGGGAAGGCGGCAACGACGATGATCCGGATGATCCGGGCGGGCGCACTTCGCGCGGGATCGAGCAATGCGAGTACGATGCGTGGTGCGAACTGCACAAGATCCCCGGTGGCGACGTGTGGAAGGCACCGGATGCCACGGTGGACGAGATCTACCTGCGTTCGTATTGGCTACCCTACTGCGAGGTGCTGCCGGGCGGGCTCGACCTCGTCTTCTTCGACGTGCATGTGAACGAAGGGCAACACGAAGCGGTCCTGTTCTTGCAACGCGCGCTTGGCGTGGCTGTGGACGGCCATTTCGGGATCGTGACCATGGCAGCGGTCAAGCGCGCTTGCGTGACGTCGGCCGACACCAAAAAGTTGATCGTACAGATGACGGTCCAGCGCGACGCGGAGTACCGCAGCCTGCGCAAGTTCAAGAAATACGGCCGGGGGTGGCTTGACCGGTCGAAGGACTGTTGCGAGAAAGCACAAGGAATGGCTCTCTGAATTGAAGGAGTACCTGAAAATGCAGTGGTTGCAATTAATGAGCGCACTATGGCCTGTTGTTTTGCAGGCGATCCAGACTGTAGCCAAGGTGGAGAACAAAACACCGGAGGAAGCGGTCAACGATGTCATAAATCACCTGACGCCCGGAATGCCGAATGCGCCGGCTTTGGGCGAGAAGTCGAAAACTTGACGCCTGTGTTTTCCGGGTGACACCTTTGGTGATGAACCTGTCGTAGTTTGGTCGCCTAACCAAAGGAGTGAACACATGAAGCGTCTATTGAGGGTTTGGGCCGCGTTGACGGCTTTGACGGCTGGATTTCCGGCCTACGCGGCGGATTTGGCAAAAGCCCCGCCTTACATGAGCGCGCCCGCAGCGGCGAATTGGGGCGGTCTCTACTTCGGTGGCGAAATCGGCGGCGAGTTCGGGGCCAAGCCCCTGACCGGGGCCGGTGTTAGCGGGCCCGTTGTGCCGGGCTCCAGCACTCTGGTTGCTCTTGGCGATCCTGGAGCATTCGGCCCCAATGCAGTCGGATTCGCTGGCGGCATCTTCGTCGGGCTGAATTACCAGTTTCCGGGAGCATTTGTGATCGGCACAGAGATCGGCGGCGATCTGTCGAGCCTCAATTCGAGTGGTTCGGCAGTTGCACCGGTTTCGACCGTTACGGGCGGAATCGTCACACCGACTGGCGCCGGTGTAAATGTGGCGTCAGTTGTCAGCAAGCCGTGGGACGCCTACTGGATTGGCAAGCTCGGATTCACCGCTGGACCACGGCGTGAGTTTCTGTTTTATGGATTCGGCGGTCTGGCACTGGCCGAGATCAAGAACGATACGACAGGAACGGTTACGACAACTGGCGCCCCGCTCGTTGACCTGAAGGCTTCGGCCGACAACATTCATACCGGCTGGACCGTAGGTGCCGGCGTCGATTGGAAGCCGATTGGCGACCATTTCGCAGTCGGGCTCCGCTACCGGTATTCGAACTACGGAACGCACGGCGTCGTGCTCCAGGATCCGACACTGGCCGCTGCCAGCTTTCGCTCCGATCAGCACGCGGCCGACAACTCGTTCATGGTAAGGGCCGCTCTTTTCTTGAATTGACGAGGTCGTGAATGAGCGATGTGGCATCCCAACTTGATGCTGCACTGAAAGCCTTAGAGATCGCAGCCGTCGTAGGCTCGGCGGCTGCGGTTCTTTTTAAGGTTGGTCGTATGACGGAGCGGTTCGAGTTCATCGGCCGGCAGCAGGCGGCCGAAATATCCGAGATCAAGAAAAGCGTCGGCAGCTTGATTGCACTGAACACGAGCGTCGCCGTGACGACATCGCGCCAAGATCAGCAGGCAGAACGCATGAACGGTATGGACCGGCGTTTTGATACGATCGAGCGTACCCTAGACGGCTTGCGGCGTGGGGAAGGGCTAATCCGTCCAGGCACTTGACTATACTGATTTGATGTTGCACTTTAAGCACACCGACTGGCACCCGTAAGGCGCCGATCGACTTGCACCCGTAAGGTGACTGTGAAGGAACTCCTAACATGGCGCGCGAACCAGTTGTTCAGGACCTGGAGCCTGATAATGAAGAAATCGAAGGCGAAATCGAAGGTCAAACCGATGATGCCGAAGAGTTCGGGGAAGGCACCGGACTCGAAACCGAAGACACCGCCCTCGACCTTGGCGAGGAACAAGAGGCTGGGGACAGCGAAGATGTAGCGCCTCTTCAGACGCGGGGCTCGAACCGGTTTCAGCGTCTGGCGAACGAGAACAGGGCACTTCAGCAGCGATTGTCGGATCTGGAGCGGCGCGGAACACCGCAGCCGCAGATTCAGCAGCCGCAAGAGGAAAGCGAGGAACAGTTCCAAGGACGCATTTCGCTTCTTCCGCCGGATGAGCGCATTGCGGCGCGTTACGAGCGCGCAGAGCGACGCAATCAGGTGCAGATGCACGCCTTGCGCTTGCAGACGAGCGATATGACGGACAAAGTTGCGTTCGATGCCAAGGCCACGATCGACCCGCGCTACCAGCGTTATGCGGCAGCAGTCGAGGCCAAGCGGCAGGAACTGATGGCGCAAGGCCAGATGGTGCCCCGCGAGGTGTTGTTGAAATTCCTGATCGGCGAAAAGGTACTCGCCAATCAAGGGTCCAAAGAGGTGAAAAAACAGCGGGCACAAAGCCAGCAGCGAGTGGCGCGCCAGCAGGTTCGGCCGACAGGCGGCCGCAGCGATGTGGCCAATGCCGGGCGCCGCCCGGCGAACGAAGCGGCAGCGCGGGCGAAGCGGCTGGAGAGTATGGAAATATGAGGGGCGCCGCGGTCGCGCCCGTTTTGGAGGTGTGATCGATGGCTACCAACATTGCTGGCGCGTTTGCTGCCGATATCGAAGGCTATCTTGCCGACGAAACGCTCCCCCTGGCCCGTCGCCAGCTTGTGGTCTACCAGTTCGGCGATCCGTTGACGCTTCCCAAAGGCCGCGGTACGGCCTACACGGCTACTCGTTACAACCGCGTGCCGCTGCCCTACGCGCCGTTGTCCGAAGGCGTTGCGCCGGTCGGACAACAGATGACCATTTCCCAGGTTTCTGCGACAGCCCAGCAGTGGGGTGACAAGATCACCATCACGGACGTGGGCGAATTGACCATCAAGCACCCGTTGTTTGTCAAGGCCAAGGAGATTCTTGGCCTTCAGATTGCCGAAACCCTCGAACGCAACACCTTCAATAACCTACTGGCCGGGCCGCAGGTCAATTACGTCAACTCGCGTGGCGCGCGTGCTTCGCTTCTTGCTGGTGACGTGCTCAATCCCCACGAAATCACCCGTGCGACTGCCATTCTCGAAACGCTTGGGGCACCGCGTTACAACGGTGACGAGATGACGGATACACGTCTCGACGCCAATGCGGGCGGTCAGCGAGCATCGGACAATCCGCGCGGCATGCCGCATTATACAGCGGTCCTCCACACCCTTACGGTGGCGGACATGCGCGAGAATCCGACCATTAACCAAGCGTGGACGTTCTCGGATCTCAACCGGCTCTATAATTATGAGCTTGGCGAATGGGGTGGCATCCGATTCTGTCGTTCGAACCTCGTTCCGACGTTCACCGGGGTGGCGCAAATTACCGGTACGCCGGGGACGGCTGGCAGCCTTGCGACCAACGCCAACTATTTCATTCAGGTGACGGCGTCGGATACGCAGAACCAGTACGAGAGCCGCATCTATCAGGTATCGGGTGCGTTGTCGGTGACTGGCCCCAACGGCTCGATTTCGGTGGTTCTGCCGGCGTTGCCCAATTTCACCTTCAATGTTTACATCAACGCCGGCTCGTCTTCGGTGTTTAATCTCGGGGTTTGTGCTGCCGGACCAGCAGTCGGGCCCTATGCCGGCATGGCAACGCAGCTTGCACCAGGTCAGACGGTCGTCATTACAGGCGTCGGTGCCCCGCAGGTGCCGCCAGCGGCGCCGGCAACGGGCGTTACGGTCTATCCCTGCTTCATCTTCGGTCGCGGCGCTTACGGGCAGGTAATTTTGGACAACGTGCGGTTTACTTATCTGAAGGACGCCGACAAGTCTGACCCGCTCAACCAGTTGCGCGTGGTTGGCTGGAAGGCGTTTTATGGGACGCTTTTGGAAAACGTGCAATTCTTCATGCGGGTTGAAAGCACGTCGGCCTTCAGCGTGACCTTCGGTTAATCCGGGAAGGTCGATGGGGGAGGTCTTCGGACCTCCCCCTGAACAGGAGCAGAATATGCCTTACGCACTAAAATATCAGGCCGAACTTGTTTTTGTCGGTCCAGGTTCCGGTCCCATGGCGGCGCTGGCGGCACCGCCCCTCCCCGGTTCGGGTGGAGGGACGGGGCAAATTCTCATTCTCAACAACAACTCGGCGGTGCTGCCAGTTGTGAACGGTGCCGGGACGGGCAATACGCTCAATTCGACCGACATCACCAACCTGACCAATGCGATGGCGGCCGATATTGCGGCGCAACTCAACCTCGCGCCCAATCTGGCGAAAGCGCAAGGTTGGCCGACCGGGAATCCGTAAATGGCGACGGCAACGCTCGGCACAGCGGGAACGACAACGCTCACAGCGTTGTCGCAACCGGGATCTTATACCCGGCAGGACGGTACGGTGTTCTCCGTGACACAACTGGACGCCGATATTGCGACGATCCAACAAGCCATCAAGGACGACCAGAATCCGGCACAACCGATCAATTTTGCCATGGGCGGGTGGTCGCGTGCCGGGCAGTTGTTTGTTCCTAACCGGGGATGGCTGAAACTCTTGCCGGGCGACTATGTCGGCATCGACGCGACCGGCTGGCCGATCATCGTTTCGGCGCGGGCTGCGGCTAGCGCATCATGGGTACATACATGACTATTCTTGAAAAAGGTACGCCTCCTGAGCACTTGGCGAAGGACCGCCGTCGCAGGATCGATATTGAGCGCCAGCGCGACGACCCGAGCACGTTTAACCTGCTTTCTCAGAAGGAGCGGGACGCGATTCGGGAAAAAGCCCGCCTGACGGTCCAGAACGAGATGAAGGACCGCGAGGAAAAGGCGCTGCTTGACCGTTATATTGATGAGGAACGCAAGGCCAGCGATCCCAAAGAGCAGTTGGTGCCGATCTTCCTGGAATTGGCCGGACATTCCGAGTATATCATGCTCGATGGGGTGCAGTATTTTCACCAGCGTCTGCACCACGTTACATCGTCGGTGTTCGCCGTTCTGGTCGAACAACAGGCGCGCGGGTGGGCGCACGAGGAAGAAACCGAGGTGCGCGATACCAAGACCCGCCGCCGGTTCCGTGCGCCGTCTTATGTGGGGGCACAGAATTTCATGGACAATCGCCGGCCGCGCGACCTTGAGGTCAGTTCCGGGCAACTGATGGGCGCGAATCCGGCTACGCTATTGGGGATTGGGCGATGACGGAAGCCAAGACCATGAAGGCAGACCCGGCACTCGGGTTTTCGTATCAGGTCGTGCTTGACAAGGACGCCCGGCGGACGATCGTGTTCCAAACACACGTAGCTAACGAGGCAAATCAGGCCGATATCGACGCGCTTCTTGACAAGATGGGCAAGGCGGCAGACCGGCAGATTGCGTGGTACGATCTTCAGCAGGCGCGGGAAGACCTGGAGGGTCAGCAGCGTGTAGCCAAGTCCTTGGTTATGCAGATGGAGACCATGGACCAGCTTGCGCAGGCGCGCTATGAGTCCAGCGATCGCAAAGGTCCTTGGGATCCGGAGAAGCTGCCGCCGGCCGAGAAGCAGGCCCGGCATAATCTCAGGGTCAGCCTGGAGCGGTATCGTGAAGGTATCGAGAAGGCACAGAACGCCATCGACCGGTGCACCCCTCTGGTGAATGGAGCGGCGAGTCATGTCCCTGACAGCGGCTCAAATCGTCACTCTGGCCAACCAGGCAGCTAAGACGCCGGGATTCACCTCGCAGGCGGGGCAGAAGCTCAACGCTATCTTGCAAGAACTGTGCATGACTTACGACATTGCGCAGGCCCGCAAGCTGTTCACGTTCAACTTTAATACCGGCCCCGCTGGCACCAATACCGGTCTGGGGCCTTACCTGCTTCCGACTGATTACCTGCGTTCGCAGCAGGGCAAGCAGTTCTATACCTACAATGGGCAGCCCTATTTCATGGTGCGCTGCGAACAGTGGGAATATGATGCGCTGACGCAGCAACCGGGATTTGCGGACTTCCCACGCAATTTTTACGTCGAGACCTCACCCCAGATAGGCGTTGGGCAAGCTCAGGAGTTCGTATGGCCGCCACCATCGATCAGCGTGCCGGTATCGGTGCGCTACTTTTCGCTCATGCCCGACATTACGACGCCCGAAACTAGCGCCACGGTGCCGTGGTTCCCGTACACCAACTATCTGGTGACGCGCTTGACCGGCGAAATGATGGCACTGGCAGATGACGATCGCGCGGCAAGTTTCCTGACCAGTTCCGAACAAGTCAACCCGCAGGGCGCCGGGGTACTTTTACGACGATATCTGACCTTGAAGGACGATCCTGAAGGCCGCGCTAAGACCGTGGAACTGGACCGGCGGCGGTTCGGTAGCAGTGATTGGAACAAGCTGCCGAATACAAAAAATATAGGGTGGTGAATCGTGACAAGATACGATCCGGACTGGTTACATAAATGGTTGGCAGTTCCGGCTAATTTGATTAAGCTTGATGAACACTTTGGCGCAGAAACCGAAGATCTCGTATATTGGGCTGTAATGTCCAATTGTAAAAACGATCCTTTATTTTGTCCGCGATGCACACTTTCAGCGTTTGCTTCCGGATACCCGTTTAAGACTAAAGAATTTCAACGAAAGGCTTGCTGATGGCCCTTCGTAAGGCCCACCCCATCGTGTGGTCGCCGCGAGGCGTTTCCGATACGCTGGACAGTTCCACGGCTTTCAGCGGCGCCATGGCGTCATTATCGAACCTCATTCCAGACCCGTCGACCAAGGACCTATGGGAGTGCCGGCCGGCGGCGCTCCAACTTACGGCTTTTGCCGGTTTCAACACGCCGGGCTTCATCTCCGTCGATCTCGTGGTTGGCAATTTCCAATTCGGCATGGTGGCGACGGCGCGCAATCCCGGCAATGATGAGCCATTTTGCTACAACCTTCTGACCAGTACCTTCGTCACGATTTCCGGGGTGACCAGCGGCAATACGCCGGCCAGTCCGCCTTCGTCCGGACAGTGGAATCCGCCGGTCATGGCTCTGGTGGGGACCAAGATCATCGTGGCCCATCCGGGTTTCACGGGGGCTGGCGGCGCGTTCTTTGGCGTGCTCGATATCACCAACCCGGCGGCGCCGGCCTGGAGTGCGGCCAACACGTCCATCAACGCTCTGCTGGCGCCCCCGCAATGGGTAGCAAATTTCAACGGCCGCTGTTATTTCCTGGTGAATCCGCCGAACGCCCAGCCGGCGTCCTATTTCTCGGACGTGCTGATTCCGACGCAAATAACCAACGCCAACCAGATTATTACTTACGATGACAACGTGGCGCTGACGGTTGCGGCGGGCCTGCCACTCGAAAACCAGCTTGGCGGTATCGTCCAGTCGCTGATGGTGTTCAAGGGGCTGGCGAACATCTACCAGATTACGGGCGATTTTGCGCTTAGTAATCTGTCCAAGAACAGTCTCAACGTGGCGACCGGGACGCTCGGGGCCAATACTGTGACGCCGACAACGGAGGGGCTGGCCTTCATTGCGCCTGACGGGCTGCGAGTCATCACCTTCGACGCGCGGGTGACGCCTCCGATCGGCAAGGCTGGCGACGGCGTTACGGCGCCGTTCTTCTTCGCTCTCACCCCCAGTCGTATGAACGCGGCTTTCAATGGCGGCGTTTACCGGGTGCAAGTGCAAAACGGGCTTGCGACCGGCAGCCCGCAACAGGAATGGTGGTACGATTTCGTGCGCCAGGTGTGGTCGGGGCCGCACACCACGAACGTGTCGATGATTTCACCGTGGAACAACACCTTCCTGATTACGATCATCGGGCAGGGTGCGAAGATTTTCCAGTCGGATCAGGTCCAGAGTGCGACCAGTACCTACGTGGAAATCGGGGCGCAATTGACTTATGCGTGGCAGACGGCGCTTCTTCCCGATACCGACCAGATGGTCGAGGCCTGCATTATCGAGGCGACGCTGTTTGCGGCCTTGGTGCCGACGTTCAATACCGTGGTCAATGCCTTGGACCAGGACAACACGGTGCTCGACACGGTGACGATCGCGGCGACTGGTGCAGTGACCTTGTGGGGATCTTTTACGTGGGGGCAGGCGCTGTGGCAGGGCGCCGCGAATGCGCTGGCGCCACGGGCCCTGAACTGGCACCAGCCGTTAGTGTTCCGCCGGCTGACGATCGCGGCGGCGGGCTTGAGCGCGCAAGGTGTGAAGATCGGCCGCCTGCATATGCGCTACCAGCTTCTGGGCTATTTGCAGACCGACCTTGGTACCATTTCGGGAAGTGCAGTACCGCCCTCCAGCACACCATACGGCATTCATCTGGTCGGCATTCTCGGCATTGGCACTTTCACGCTCAGTCCCAACGTCACGACAACTACGGTGGTGGCCCCTTGCACGCCCAGTTCGGTTGTGCTGATTTCTCCGGAAACTCAGGACGCGGCCAACGACATGGCGACAACCTCGATTGTGCCGGGGACCGGTCAGTTCGTGGTGACGCACGCTAATAACTCACGCAACGATCGCACGTTCGCTTATCAGGTAGTCGGATGAAGAAGGTTCTTGCAATTCTTGCCCTACTGGCCGCAACCCCAGCGGCGGCGCAGACCGACAGCTTCCTTGCGCTCAACGGCACTTTCAAGAGCCCATTCGGGCTGGCAAACACCTGGACGGGCGCGCAGATATTCAACGGTCCCGTGACGTTGAACGGGGCAGTAACGCAGGCGCTCGGCCAGTTTCATTTTTTCATCGGCAACGGGTCAGGCGTCAGCACCGACACGGCACTGGCCGGCGACTGCACCTACGGGGCGTCGGGGATCATCTGCACCAAGACGAACAACGTAGCTTTCGCTACACTGGCGACCAAGGCTTCCCCGGTCTGTGCCGACCTGACCAATTCCGCGCCGTCGTGTTCGACCGACACTACGAACGCGGCGAATATCTCCAGCGGCACCTTGCCGGCCGGACGCATGCCGGCACTGACCGGAGACGTGACAAGCACCGTAGGAACGGTCGCGACCACGATTGCGGCGAACGCAGTAACGAATGCCAAATTGGCGCAAGCCGGGGCAGATACGCTCAAGGGCAATCCAACCGGATCGACGGCCAACGAGACCGACACGCAAACTCCGGTACTCGGGACCAACGGCGGCACCGGCGGTTCGATCACGCTCAATGGATCGACCAGCGGCAGCGTTATCATTCAGACTGCGGCGGCGGCGGGGACCGGGACCAAGTTTCAGCTTCCCGCGAACAACGGCGCGGTAAACAACGTCCTTTCGACGGACGGCACCGGCATTCTTTCATGGGCCGCAGGAGGCGGTGGCACCGGCGGGCTGGTCTCGATCGTCGCTTATTCCTCGACGCAAACCATCACGATCCCGGCGACGGCTACTAAATCTTTTAACCGGATGTGGGGCGGCAGTGGCGGGTCCGGAGGCGCCAACGCAAGCGGCAATTATGCAGCGTCAGGTGGCTCCGGTGCCGCAGGCTACCTTGAAAAATACCTCACAGGTCTTACACCTGGAAACACCTTGGCTTATACGCAGGGGGCTCTTGGCGCGGCGGGCACATCCTCGACATCGGGCGGTAACGGAACGGCCTCGACGCTTGCCAGCGGGACGCAATCGATCACAACTTTAACGGCCAATGGTAGCAATGGAACGGCTGTTGCTGCCAACAGCACTCAAACGGCAGGGACAGCCGGTGGAACGGCAACTAATGGGGATGTGAATATCACTGGAGATTCCGGGCAAGCCGGTATTGTGGCCGATATCGGTGGTACCTCTGGAGC
>Ga0209067_10001090_pt1 | contig 17021 bp, 18 predicted proteins | sample ColStrG_CSR_2013_FD_187199 | JGI IMG/M metagenome (GOLD analysis project Ga0209067, IMG submission 187199) | Freshwater sediment microbial communities in response to fracking from Pennsylvania, USA - Cold Stream Run_MetaG_CSR_2013 (SPAdes)... | ecosystem: Environmental > Aquatic > Freshwater >...
GTCACCGGCCTCATGACCACGATCCATTCCTACACCAATGACCAGGTCCTCACCGACGTGTACCACGAGGACGTGCGCCGGGCGCGTTCGGCAACGCACTCCATGATCCCCACCAAGACCGGCGCAGCGGCGGCCGTGGGCCTGGTCCTGCCCGAACTCAATGGCCGCCTGGATGGTTTTGCGATCCGCGTGCCCACGATCAACGTTTCGCTCGTCGACCTGAGCTTTACCGCGGCGCGCGACACCAGCGTCGAGGAGGTCAACCAGGTTCTGCGGGAGGCGGCGCTGGGGCCGCTCAAGGGCATCCTGGCCTACAACGAGGAGCCGCTCGTCTCGGTGGATTTCAACCACAACCCGCATTCCTCGATCTTCGATGCCACGCTCACCAAGGTATCGGGCCGGCTCGTCAAGGTGAGCAGCTGGTATGACAACGAGTGGGGGTTCAGCAACCGCATGCTCGACACCACCGTCGCGCTGATGCGTGCCTGATGGACGCCGCCCGGCCGGTACTCACGCTGGACGCGCTGTGCGCCCAGGGGGCCCTGCGTGGCAAGCGGGTGTTCATCCGTTCCGACCTGAACGTCCCGCAGGACGACCAGGGCAACATCACCGAAGACACGCGCGTGCGTGCCTCGGTTCCGGCGATCCGCGCCGCGCTTGCGGCCGGGGCGGCCGTCATGGTCACCTCGCACCTGGGCCGCCCGAAAGAGGGTGCGCTCGCGCCCGCCGACAGCCTCGCGCCGGTGGCGGCGCGCCTGGCCGAGCTGCTGGGGTGCCCGGTTCCCCTGGTGAGCAACTGGGTCGATGGTGTGACGGTGGCCCCCGGCGAGGTGGTGCTGCTGGAGAACTGCCGCGCCAACCCGGGCGAAAAAGCGGACAGCGAGGAACTCGCCCGCCGCATGGCCCGACTGTGCGACATCTACGTCAATGATGCCTTTGGCACTGCGCACCGGGCGGAGGCAACGACGCATGCCATGGCCCGCTATGCCCCGGTGTCCTGTGCCGGCCCCCTGCTGGCCGCGGAGATCGCCGCGCTGGGCCGCGCCCTCGGGTCCCCGCGCCGGCCGCTGGTGGCCATCGTCGCCGGCTCGAAGGTATCGACCAAGCTCACCATCCTCAACAACCTGGCCGAGCGGGTTGACCGTCTCATCGTCGGGGGCGGGATCGCCAATACCTTCCTGCTGGCCGCCGGCATGCCGATTGGCAAGTCGCTGGCGGAGCCCGAACTTGTGGGGGAATGCCGGCGTGTGGTGCAGACCCTGCAGAAAAAGGGCGCGACGCTGCCCCTGCCCATGGACGTGGTGGTCGCGAGCCGTTTCGCCGCCGATGCCCCGGCCACCCTGCGCCGTGCCGATGACGTGCAGCCTGACGAGATGATCCTCGACGTGGGGCCGCAGACTAGCGCCCATCTTGCCAAGATCGTCCAGGAGGCCGGTACCATCATCTGGAACGGACCGCTCGGTGTCTTCGAGTTCGACGCCTTCGCGCAGGGGACGCATGACCTGGCCCTGGCGATCGCCGGCGCCACCGCCAACGGGGCTTTCTCCATTGCCGGCGGTGGCGATACGCTGGCCGCCATTGCCAAGTACGGGATCGTCGATCGGATCAGCTATATCTCGACGGGGGGCGGGGCTTTCCTGGAGTTCCTGGAAGGCAAGGCGCTCCCCGCCGTGGCGGTATTGCAGGAACGCGCGGCTGCCCGTTAGGCGGCCAGACACGGCGGGCGCCCGGTGGCGGGCGCTCCTACGGAATTCATTCTCAGGAGACGGTCATGGCACTTATTTCCCTGCGTCAGCTGCTCGATCATGCGGCCGAACACACCTACGGTGTTCCGGCCTTCAACGTCAACAACCTCGAACAGGTCCAGGCGATCATGGAGGCCGCCCAGGAGGTCAATGCGCCGGTCATCATGCAGGCCTCGGCCGGCGCGCGCAAATACGCCGGCGAGCACTTCCTGCGCCACCTGATCGAGGCGGCCGTGGAGACCTACCCGGGAATACCCGTGGCCATGCACCAGGACCATGGCCAGTCGCCGGCGGTCTGCGAATCGGCGATGCGACTGGGTTTTTCCTCCGTCATGATGGATGGCTCGCTCAAGGAGGACGGCAAGAGCATCGCGGACTATGACTACAACTGGCAGGTGACGCGCAAGGTCGTGGATCACGCGCATGCGCTGGGTGTCAGCGTCGAAGGCGAGCTCGGCTGCCTGGGTTCCCTGGAGACCATGGAGGGCGAGAAGGAAGATGGCCACGGTGCCGAAGGCAAGCTCACGCGGGACATGCTGCTGACCGATCCCGACCAGGCTGCCGATTTCGTCCAGCGCACGCAGCTCGACGCGCTGGCCATCGCCATTGGCACGTCCCATGGCGCCTACAAGTTCTCGCGTAAACCCACCGGCGACATCCTCGCCATCGACCGCATCAAGCAGATCAATGCGCGCATTCCCACGACCCACCTGGTGATGCACGGTTCGTCCAGCGTTCCCCAGGACCTCCTGGCCATCATCCGGGAATTCGGCGGTGACATGAAGGAAACCTACGGCGTGCCCGTCGAGGAGATCCAGGAAGCCATCAAGCACGGCGTGCGCAAGATCAACATCGATACCGACATCCGGCTGGCGATGACGGCGGCGGTGCGCCAGTACCTGGCGCAGAATCCCGCCAAGTTCGATCCCCGCGATTTCCTCAAGCCGGCCCGCGAGGCGGCACGCCGCCTGTGCCGCCAGCGCTATCTGGAATTCGGCTGCGAGGGCATGGCGAGCCGGATCACGGCCCTGCCGCTGGCGCAGATGGCGCAGCGCTATCGTGCCGGGGAACTCGCCCAGCAGGTACGCTAGCGACCTGGGTGACTTTGCAAAGGCCGTACATGAACCAGAATTCCCCGCCGCAGGACGCCGCGGTACCCGAGGACAGCCGGGCCCTCAAGGGCAAGCGCGGCATGCAGCGCGTCTGGAACGCGCTCCACTATTCTCTGGATGGTTTCCGCGCCGCCTGGACCGGCGAGGATGCCTTTCGCCAGGAAATCCTCCTGAGCGTGGTCCTGGTGCCGGTCGCCATCATGCTGCCGGTGTCGCTCGTCGAGCGGCTGCTCCTCATCAGTTCGGTGGTGATGGTGCTGATCGTCGAGTTGCTCAATACGGCCGTCGAATCTGCCATAGACCGCCACAGCTTCGAGATCAACCCGCTGGCCAAGCGCGCCAAGGACCTGGGCAGCGCCGCGGTCATGCTGTCTCTCATCCTGGCCGGCGGCATCTGGGCGGCGGTGCTCTGGGCACGGTACGCCGGATGAGCCTGCCCCCGCCTGCCATGCCGGCGCCCCTGCTCGAGTCGAACCTGCATACGCTGCCGCTGGTCTACCGTGGCAAGGTACGGGACACCTACGCTGTCGGTGACGATCACCTGCTCATCATTACCAGCGACCGCATCTCGGCCTTCGACGTCGTCATGCGCGAACCCATACCCGGCAAGGGGCAGGTGCTCAATGCCTTGTCCAACTACTGGTTTGGCGCGCTTGCGGACGTCGGCCCCAACCACCTTACCGGCCGGGACCCCCTCGAAGTTGTGGCGCCGCACGAGCGCGCGCAGGTCGCCGGTCGAGCCGTGCTGGCCATGCGCCTGCGCCCGCTGCCCATCGAGGCGGTGGTGCGGGGTTACCTCATCGGTTCGGGCTGGAGCGATTACCAGCGCGACGGCGCGGTCTGCGGCATCGCCCTGCCGCCCGGCCTGCAGCAGGCCCAGCAGCTGCCCGCGCCGCTGTTCACGCCGGCGTTCAAGGCCGAGCTCGGGGCGCACGACGAGAACATCAGCTTTGCGCGCGTCGAAGAACTCGTGGGCAGCGCGCTTGCGCAGCAGGTGCGTGATTTCTCGCTGCGGCTCTACGAGCGGGCCGCCACGCTGGCCCGGACGCGGGGCATCATCATTGCCGACACGAAATTCGAATTTGGCCTGGACAGTTCCGGTACGCTGCGTCTCATGGACGAGGTCCTGACGCCCGATTCCTCCCGTTTCTGGCCGGCCGACCAGTACCGCACGGGCATTTCTCCGCCCAGCTTTGACAAGCAGTTCCTGCGGGACTGGCTGCAGCAGCAGGACTGGGACAAGACCCCGCCGCCGCCCACGCTGCCCCAGGACATCATCGACCGGACTGCCGCCCGCTACCGTGAGGCGCGGGACCGGCTCATCACGGAGCACTGATATGCGCGCGCACGTCCGAAAAAACCGCTCCCTGGGGCTGGCATGAGCCGCGCAACGGCACTGGTGGGCGTCGTCATGGGCTCGGAATCCGACTGGGACACCATGCGCCACGCCTGTGAGATCCTCCAGGAATTCGGGGTTGCCTTCGAGGCACGGGTGATCTCCGCCCACCGCATGCCTGACGATATGTTCGCCTATGCTGAGGGTGCACGCGAGCGCGGCCTGCGCATCATCATCGCGGGCGCCGGCGGTGCCGCGCACCTGCCGGGCATGCTGGCGGCCAAGACGCTCATTCCCGTGCTCGGGGTGCCCGTTCCCTCGCGCTACCTGCGCGGCGAGGACAGCCTGCTTTCCATCGTCCAGATGCCCAAGGGCATACCGGTTGCCACTTTCGCCATCGGTGAGGCCGGGGCCGCCAATGCCGCACTGTTTGCCGTTTCTACCCTGGCGCTCGATGATCCGGTCGTCGCGATGAAGCTGGCGCAGTTCCGTGCCACCCAGGGGGAGAAGGCGCGCAACATGACCCTGCCGCTCTAGGTCCCGCGCGCGGTCATGAAAAATCCCGCTTCCCCGGCCCGCACACCGGGTGCATCCGTGCCCCCGGGGGGCACCCTGGGCGTGCTTGGCGGCGGGCAGCTCGGCCGCATGTTCTGCCATGCGGCGCAGGCCCGCGGCTACCGCGTCTGTGTCCTCGATCCCCTCGCTGACGGGCCGGCCGGCGCCGTTGCGGACGAACAGGTGCTGGCCGCCTACGATGACCCGCAGGGTCTGGATGATCTGGCGCGGCGCTGTTCGGCAGTCACCACCGAGTTCGAGAACGTGCCAGCGCGCAGCCTGGAACACCTGGAGCGCCGGCTTCCCGTGCGGCCGCAGGCCGCCGCGGTGGCCATAGCCCAGGACCGGCTGCGCGAGAAAGCCTATTTTGTCTCCTGTGGCGTGGCCGTTGCACCCCACGCGCCAATCCTGACGCCCGGGGACTGCGAACACCTCGACCCTGCGCTGTTTCCGGGCATCCTCAAGACCGCGCGGCTGGGCTATGACGGCAAGGGGCAGGTAACGGCGACTGGGCCGGCGCAGTTGCGGGCCGCCTGGGCCGAGTTGCAGTGCGTTCCCTGCATCCTGGAGAAACGCATGCCCCTGGCCGGGGAACTCTCGGTGCTGGTTGCGCGCGGTGCTGACGCAAAATCCTGCGTCTTCCCCGTGAGCGAGAATGAACACCGTGCCGGCATACTGTCCGTATCGATCCTGCCGGCGCGCATAGACGCGGCCCAGGCGGCGCAGGCCCAGGACATCGCCCTGCGCGTGGCCGAGGGTCTGGGCTATGTCGGCGTCCTGTGCGTGGAGCTCTTTGCGCTGGCCGATGGCAGCCTGCTGGTCAACGAAATGGCACCGCGCCCCCACAACAGCGGCCATGCCACCATCGAAGCCTGCGTCAGCAGCCAGTTTGACCAGCAGGTGCGGACCCTCGCGGGGCTGCCGCTGGGCGACACCAGCCTGCGCAGCCCGGCGGTGATGCTCAACCTTCTGGGGGACCTGTGGTTCGACGGGCAGGGCCAGCCGCGCGCGCCGGACTTTGCCGCGGTCATGGGCGTGCCCGGAGCCTGCCTGCACCTGTATGGCAAGGCCGAGGCGCGCCCGGGCCGCAAGATGGGCCACGTGACCGTACTGGGTCCACGGCTGGATCTGGCGCTGGAGCGCGCGCGCGCCGTCGCCGCGATCCTCCACCTTGCCTTGCCGGCATCACTGGCCGCACCGGACCGCGGCAGCTGAATGACGCCGCCCGTCGACTACGCGCGGGTACGGCAGGCCGCCGCCGCGCTGCTGCGCGGGGGTATCGTCGGTTTTCCCACCGAAACCGTTTACGGCCTGGGCGCCGACGCGGACCAGGTCCGCGCCGTGGCGGCAATTTTTGCCGCCAAGGGACGCCCGCCCTCCCATCCGCTCATCGTGCATCTTGCGCAGGCGGCTGCGCTCGAGGACTGGGCGCGTGCGGTGCCTCCGGCGGCCTATCGCCTGGCCGAACTTTTCTGGCCCGGACCCCTGACCCTGGTGCTGCCACGCCAGCCGCGGGCGCACGACGTTGTCACGGGTGGCCAGGACAGCGTGGGCCTGCGCTGTCCGGCGCACCCCTGGGCGCAGGCGCTGCTCCAGGCCCTGTGCAGCGCACGCAGCGACGCCAGTGCGGCGATCGCCGCACCGAGTGCAAACCGCTACGGGCGCATCAGCCCGACCCGCGCGGCGCACGTCCTCGCCGACCTGGGGGAAAAACCGCAGGGGGCGCTCGATTACCTCCTGGACGGCGGCGATTGCACCCTGGGCATTGAATCGACCATCGTCGATTTTGCCTCCGGCAGCGCGCGCATCCTGCGGCCGGGTTCGATCCACGAGGACCAACTGGGCGAGGCGCTGCGGCCGCTCGGGGTTTCGGTGACGCATGCGGGAGCCGACGCGCTGGCCCCGCGCACCTCGGGGCGTGTCGCAGGGCACTATGCGCCGCGCAAACCCCTGGAACTCGTGCCGCCCGAGCATCTGGCGCGGCGGGTGCAGGCCCTGCAGGGCACGGCGCTCGCGGTCCTCGCGCCGGCCAGCGTAATGCCGGGCCTCCTGGGGCACGCGCTGGCGCTTTTCCTGCCGGCCGAGGATACGGCGCCGGCGTACGCACATGCGCTGTATGCCAGCCTGCGCCGCCTGGACGAGAGCCCCGCCCAACGCCTCCTGGTGGCCCTGCCGCCCGCTGACGTGCCCTGGCACGCCATACACGACCGGCTGCAGCGGGCAGCAGCCGGCAGCGAGGACAGCCTGGCGCAGGCTGACTAGCGCGATGCCGGCCGGCTCACGGGCGGAACCGCAGTTTCATGACCACCAGGGCCAGGGCCAGGACCAGCGTGATGCCGTTGGCGAGGATGATCGGCAGGGCGCCCAGCGCCAGCCCGTATAGGAGCCAGAGAAAAACGCCCAGGGCAAACAGACTGATCATCAGCAGGGATATGCCGGCGCCACTGCGCGACTTCCAGGTATGCCATACCTGCGGCACGAAGGCCACGGTGGTGAGGGAGGCGGCAACAAGGCCGAGCAGATCGGCAGGGGACATGGGTAGCAGCAGGACCGGATGCAAACCGGCTGATTAGACCACGCGGGCGCGGGGCACCCTGGCGTGCCCGGATACCGGGCCGGCGGGGCAGGGGCAGACAACAGGCGGCAGGAGCAGGTATATGGACCATCCTTACGAAACGCTGGAACTTGAGCGCGCCGGAACCACCGCGACGCTCTGGCTCAACCGTCCCGAAGTGCACAATGCCTTCAACGAGATTCTCATCGCGGAACTGGACGCGGCACTGGCACAGCTTGAACGCGATCCGGGCGTGCGCGTGCTCGTCGTGGCGGGTCGCGGCACGAGTTTTTGCGCGGGGGCCGACCTGCGCTGGATGGAACGTGCCGCCGCTGCGCCGGAACAGGACAACCTGCGCGATGCGCAGGCATTTGCCGCCATGCTGTACCGGCTCGCGCATTTCCCCAAACCCACGCTGGCGCGCGTCCACGGGGCGGCGGTGGGCGGAGGCGTAGGGCTGGCGGCAGCCTGCGACCTGTGCCTGGCCGGGTCGGAGGCAAGTTTTGCCATGACGGAGGTTCGACTGGGTCTCATACCCGCCGTGATCAGCCCGTACGTCGTGCGGGCGATTGGCGCACGCCAGAGTCTGCGCTACATGCAGACCGCCGAGCGTGTCGGTGCGCCGCAGGCCCAGGCGCTGGGCCTGGTCAACGAGGTGGCACAGGCCGACGCGCTCGATGCCCTCGTCGCAAAAATAGTCCAGCGTCTGGCGCTCGGCGGGCCGCAGTCCCAGGCCGCCTGCAAGGCTCTGGTCGCCAGCGTTGCGCAGCGGCCGCTGGATCCGGAACTGACCGTCTTTACGGCAGCGGCCATTGCCCGTCAAAGGGGCACCGACGAGGCCCGAGCGGGAATGGCGGCGTTTTTTGCGCACCAGCCGCCACCCTGGCAGAACGGCTAGGCGGGCCGTGCCCGGCGGCGCAGGCCGCCGGCCCCGGGGACTCAGCAGAAGGCCTGGATGCCGGTCTGCGCGCGCCCCAGGATCAGGGCGTGGATGTCGTGCGTGCCTTCATAGGTATTGACGACTTCCAGGTTCACCATGTGGCGCGCAACGCCGAATTCGTCGCTGATGCCGTTGCCCCCGAGCATGTCGCGCGCCGTACGCGCCACTTCCAGCGCCTTGCCGCAGGAGTTGCGCTTCATGATCGAGGTTATCTCGACGGCGGCCGTGCCGTTGTCTTTCATGCGGCCCAGCCGCAGGCAACCCTGCAGGGCCAGCGTGATTTCGGTCTGCATGTCCGCGAGCTTCTTCTGGATCAGCTGGTTTGCGGCAAGGGGACGGCCAAATTGCACGCGGTCCAGGACATACTGGCGCGCCGTATGCCAGCAGGCTTCGGCCGCACCGAGTGCACCCCAGGAAATCCCGAAGCGGGCCGAGTCCAGGCAGGTGAAGGGTCCCTTCAGGCCTTCGCAGCCCGGCAGCTCCTGTTCGGCGCCCACGTAGACCTCGTCCATGACGATTTCGCCCGTTATGGAGGCCCGCAGGCCGATCTTGCCGTGGATGGCCGGCGCGCTCAGACCCTCGGCGCCCTTCTCCAGTATGTAGCCGCGAATCCGGCCGGCATCGTTCTTGGCCCAGACGAGGAAAACATCGGCAATAGGCGCGTTCGAGATCCAGGTCTTGGCGCCGCTCAGGCGAAAGCCCCCCGGCACGGCGCGCGCGCGCGTCACCATGCTGCCGGGATCGGAACCGTGGTTGGGTTCCGTCAGGCCAAAGCAGCCGATCGCCTGGCCGCTGGCCAGTGCCGGCAGGTACTTGCGGCGCTGCGCCTCGGAGCCAAAACGGTAGATCGGGAGCATGACCAGCGATGACTGCACGCTCATCATGGAGCGATACCCCGAGTCCACCCGCTCGATCTCGCGTGCAATCAGCCCGTAGCTGACGTAGTTCAGGTCCGAGCCGCCGTATTCGGCCGGCAGGGTGGCACCCAGCAGCCCGAGTTCACCCATTTCGCGGAAGATTCCCGGATCGGTAGCTTCGTTGCGGAAGGCTTCCAGCACCCGCGGCGCCAGCTTGTCCTGGGCGTAGCGGTGCGCGGTATCGCGCACCATGCGCTCGTCGTCCGACAGTTGCTCGTCGAGCAGCAGCGGATCGTTCCAGTGAAATCCGGCTGCCAGTGCGGAGCCAGGCGCGATTTCATTCATGACTACCTCTCCCGTTTGGGTGGCACCAGGGGGTGCTGGCCGCCAGCGCCGCAATCATACGCGCCGGGCACAGCGCCCGTCCGGTCGGCCACGGCGCTACTCGCGCATGAATTCGAGCATCTTTTCGCGTACGTCGTTCGGTATGACGGTGGCCTCGCGCGTGGCCTGTGAGGTACAGACGGCGATACGGTTCATGCGCACCCGCTGCTCGCCGTCCTTGTCCACGCCCATCGTGAAGCGGATGGAAGTCCGTCCGACGTGGGATACCGTCAGCCAGAAATCAACGGTTTCCCCCATTTTGGTGGGTTTGGCGAACGTTGCCTCCATGCGCACGGTCGGCAGGGCCAGGCCACGCGCCATGAGGAACTCGTCAAAGCGGATCTGTATGGCCTCGTAGAACCAGTCTTCAACCAAGGCGTTGAAAATGTGGAAATAATTCGGATAAAAGACCGTTCCCGTAGGATCGCAATGGGACAGGCGGATCAGGTATTGCTTGATGAACGTCATTGCCAGGGTCTCCGTAACAGGAGGGCTGTGCGCATGCCGGACCGCACGAGCGCCCGGATCCATGGCAAAGCCTGCACCTGCTATTGGCTGTCGGCACATTCTGTCCCGGTTTGCAGACCCTAAAACCCTGAATTGCGGTGCAAAAACATCCTATTGCCCGGCAGCGTAAGCTGGCGGACATGCCGCCGATCGGCCCGGCGTCGCCCAGGAGCCCCTATGTCGATATCGCATCCGCTGGATTCCGCACCGCGCCCCGGCAATGCCTTTGCAACGCTGGGGGGCGGTTGCTTCTGGTGCCTGGAGGCCGTCTTCGAGGAACTCGAAGGCGTGGTGGACCTCGAGTCGGGATACTCCAACGGCCACACCGAGAACCCGGATTACCGCCAGGTCTGCAGTGGCACCACGGGCTATGCCGAGGTGGTGCGCCTGGAGTTTGATCCGGCGCGCATCCGGTTCGTGGAACTGCTGGAAATTTTCTTTGCCATCCACGACCCCACGACCCTGAACCGCCAGGGTAATGACGTGGGGACGCAGTACCGGTCTGCGGTCTTCTTTCACAGCGCGGAGCAGCAGGCCGAGGCGGGCCGGTTCCTGCAGGATGCGCGGCGCCTCTACGAGGAGGACATCGTCACGGAACTGGCCCCCGTGGAGCGCTATTACCGGGCCGAAACCCACCACCAGGAATATTTCCGCCACAACCCGACGCAGGGCTACTGCATGTTCGTGATCGGGCCCAAGGTGGAAAAATTCCGGCGCAGCTTCGCGCGCAAGCGCCGCGCCGGCGCGCTCTGAGGGTCAGCGCGCGCCTATTGCTGGCGCGCGCGTTCGATGACGGCCTGTGTATTGAGGACGGTCTGTTGCGAGCGCGCTCCGGGCACCAGCGGCCCGATGCGCGTGCGCAGGTAGATCGTCGTGCCCACGTTGGGCGCCGTCTCGATGCGGAACTGCGCGCCGATCTTCTGCGAACGATTGCGCATGTTGAGCAGGCCGCGTCCGCCCACGCGCTCTTCGCCGATCCCCCGCCCGTTGTCCGCGATGCGGATATCGAGCCACTGGCTGTCGCCCGTGCCTTCCGTGGCCAGGGTGACGCGCACGGCGCGTGCGCGGCTGTGCTTGAGCGCGTTGGTCAGTGCTTCCTGCACGACGCGCAGTATGGGGAGTACGACGTCCGGGTGCAGCCCGATTTCCTCGGGGAGGCGGCGCGCATCCCAGGTAAGTTCCATGCCCGCCGCGCGCAGGCGCGGCTCCATGCGAAAGCGCAGGTTGCCCAGGGCCGCCCCGAGGTCGGCATCCTCGGCCGCCAGCGCATCGATGGCCAGCCGCATGTCGTCGATCGATTCGCGCAGGATCTGTGCAAACTGGTCATTGCTGACGGCGCCACGCTCGACGAGCATGAGTGAGGACATGAGCTGCGAACCGAGGCCATCGTGCATGTCCTGCATGATGCGCTGGCGCTCCTGGCCTTCGGCCTTGACGCGTTCGCTCTCGCGCAGGCGCTCGAAGTTGCGCTTGAGGAGCTGCTCGCGTTCGTGCACGCGGCTCTCCAGCTCGGAGCGGGCGGCTTCGGCCTCCAGCATCATCCGGATGAAGCCGTCGACCAGGGGCATGGCCAGCGCCGCCAGCATGAGGGGTGCCGTGTAATTGAGTGCCGGAGCCACGCCCGTGCCGGCAAGGCCAATGATCGCGGCGTAATCGAGCAGGCCGCTGGACACGAGGGCCACGGCCGCGAAGAGCACCAGGGGGTGCGGCGCCGGCTGCCCCTGCGTGCGCCGGTAGGCGCCCACGCCGGTGGCGATGGCCACGACCAGGATGAGACCGGGCCGCCATGCCACCTGCAGGTAGGGTTCCGCACGCAGGCCCGTGGCCAGCGCCGTCAGCGGACCCAGCGCGGCATACGCCCAGATCAGCCATTCCTCGCGCCGGCGCGACAGCGAGGACAGGCGCATGAGCGCGATGGCCAGGGTCGCGCAGAACGCCGCGAGAGCGGCCATGCCGGCCACGGTCACTCCCAGACGCAATCCCACCGGCATGATTTCCACCAGGGCCGCGGCACACACCACGAACCAGCAAGTGCCGGCCATACACAGGAGCCGGGAGATGGCTTCGTGCCGCCGCAGCCACAGGGCGCCAAAGATGAGCGCCGTGAGCAGGGCGAGCGTTCCCGCCGTCCAGTTCAGCCCGTTCTGGAGAAAAAACTCCAGGGCGTAGGCATTCCACAGTTCTGCCCGCGGCGCCACGCGCACGGCGCCCAGCGTATGGGTACCGGGCCCGTACGCGGTTTCTATCAGCAGGGTGTTCTCTCCGGCCTGCAGCAGTGGGGGGTCGATTGCCAGCAGCTGGGGGCGCCGCCAGCTCACGTGGCGGCCGACAGTCTCCGAGGGGATATCGCCCAGGAAATGGCCGTTGAGGCTGATGCGTCCCCCCTCGCTGAACTGGCTGAGCAGCAGCGACCAGTCACGATCCGGCACGGACTCCAGCGTGAAGCGCATGCGCAGTCCGACGCTGCGCAGCGGCGAACCTTCTTCAGTGGACCAGCGCAGGGGCAGGTCGAAGGATGTGTCCGCGCTGGGGACCCGTGCGGGCTGGGCCCCCAGGGTGCCTTCGGCAGCACCGCCTTCGGCCACGGCCGGCGGCGGCGCCATGGGATCAGGCGCACGGTAGTACCAGTCGAGCCTGCGGATGACCGGTGTATCCGCCTGGGGCTGGAGCGGCACCTGCGCGTGCACCGGTACCGCATACAGGCCGGCGCCGAGCGCCGCCAGGAGCAGCAGCGCACGCACCCGCCGGCCGGGGAGCAGGGAACGCGGGAGCGTGACGTCGCGGCCACGCAGGCGCTGTGGCATGGCGGCCAGGCTCAGGACTTGAGCAGTCCCATCTGGCTGGCCTCGTACACGGCTTCGCCGCGCGAATGCACGGCCAGCTTGCGGTAGATCTTCTTGATGTGCGCAGTGACCGTGTGCGGCGAAATGCCCAGGATTTCGCCGATCTCGTTGAAGCTCATGCCTTTGGCGAGCAGCTGCAGGATCTCGGTTTCGCGCGCGGACAGCGGGTTGTTCTCGGCGTTCGGGGACCGTGCCGGTGCGCTGGTATTGGGCACGCCCGCCGGGGCCGCCCCCATGCGCGAACGGATCGCGCGCAACACGCTGCGCGCCACCACCGGACTGACCGGCGAGCCGCCGGCACGCAGGAGCCGTATGCAGGAAATGACGTCCGCCGGGGTGGAGTCCTTCAGGATGTAGCCGGTGGCCCCGGCCTCGATCGAGGACACGACGTGCTGTTCGTCGCCGAACACCGTGACGACCATGATGTCGACGTCGGGCTTGCGCTGGCTCACGCTGCGGATGAGGTCGATCCCGGTGCCGTCTGGCAGGCCAAGATCAATGAGCATGACCTCGAATTCCTCGCGGTCGATGAGAACCTGGGCTTCGCGCTTGTTGGCCGCGACGCCGGCCAGGCGCATCGTGGGTTCACTGTCGATGATCTGCGCGAAACGGCGCCGGAATTCGGGCTCGTCCTCGACGATGATGATCGAGATCTGGTCTGCACTCATGGTGGCTCAGTTCCGTCGCTCGGTTCCGGCATGCGGTAAGCCGCTATCATAGCCCGACAGGAGCGCCGCAGCGACGGTCTTTGCACCACAAGAGGCTAATCCACCGGTCTCAGGGCGCCAGGCGCTCGCGCAGCCACCGGCCCCCGGCCTGGCGGAAACGCAGGCGGTCGTGCAGGCGCGACTCGCGCCCCTGCCAGAACTCGATCACGGCCGGGCTCAGACGGTAGCCACCCCAGTGCGGCGGGCGCGGGGGATGCTCCTGCCCGGCAAAGCGCAGGGTGGCCGCGGCGACACGCCGGCCCAGTTCCTCGCGATCCGGCAGCACCTGGCTCTGCGGCGAAGCCCAGGCGCCGATGCGGGCCGCGCGCGGGCGCTCGGCAAAATAGGCGTCGGCCTCGCTCTCGCTCACCGCCGCAACCCGGCCCTCGATGCGTACCTGGCGTTCCAGGTCGGCCCAGTAAAAAAGCAGGCTGGCCTGTGGATTGGCCGCCAGTTCGTGTCCTTTGCGGCTTTCCCGGTTCGTGTAGAACACGAATCCGCGCTCGTCGAACTCCTTGCACAGCACGATCCGCACGGCGGGCTGCCCCTGCGCGTCGCAGGTGGCCAGGGACATGGCATTGGGGTCGCGCCCGCCTGCGTCTACGGCCTGCGCGAACCAGCGGCCGAACAGGCCATAGGGCTCGTCCCCGGCATCCGCCTCGTCCAGGGCAGAGTGCCGGTATTCGGTGCGAAGATGCGCGGTGGACATGGTGGTTTTCCTTTAGCGACGCAGCCGCACGCACGGCGTTGCACGAGACAGGGTCGGCATGGATACATTGTACGGAACGCCTCAAGCGGTGCCCTGCGCAGTTCCTGATGCACGGCCCGGGGCCCCACCCGACGAGGGGCAGGCGCGCCGCTTCGCCGGCGTCGCACGGGTGTACGGGCAGGGCGCGCTGGAACGCTTCGGCCGCGCCCACATTGCCGTCATTGGTCTGGGCGGGGTTGGTACCTGGGCGGCGGAGGCGCTTGCGCGTTCCGGGGTCGGCCTGCTCACGCTCGTTGACCTGGACCATATTTCCGAGAGCAACACCAACCGCCAGATCCATGCCCTGGACCCCGAATACGGCAAGGCCAAGGTGCAGGCCATGGCCGAGCGCATACGGGCGATCAATCCGGCGGCACGCGTGCGTACCGTCGAGGAATTCGTGGCAGCGGACAACGTCGCCGAATGCATCGGGGAGGCAACGCTCGTGCTCGATTGCATCGATGCCGTGATCGCCAAGGCGGCCCTGATCGCCTATGCCCGTGCGCAGGGGCGCGCCGTTGTCACCTGCGGTGCCGCGGGCGGGCGGCGGGACCCGGGCCGGATCCGGCGCGAGGACCTGGCGCGCACCCAGGGTGACCGCCTGCTGGCCCGGGTGCGCCATACGCTGCGTCATGAGCACGGATTCGCCGCCGCACCCAGGACCGGACCGGCGACCCGGTTTGGCGTCCTGGCCATCTATTCCGACGAACCGCCGGTGAGCCTGGCGCGCGCCGACCCGACGCACGCATCGGCGGCCCCTGCCCCGGGTAGCCCGCTCGCCTGCGGCGGATACGGCTCGGCAGTCACCGTTACCGCCAGCATGGGGTTTGCCGCAGCCGCCGGCGCCCTCGAGCACTTTGAGCGTGCTTGACGCCCGTCAAGCGGGCCCCGCGCCCAGGCTCTAGCATGTCCCTGGGGTTCCTGTAGAGGTGGGAACCCCGCCCCATGTCGCTTCGGGCATGGATGAACGGGAGTCAATCATGTTCCAGAATATTCTGGTCCCCACCGATGGATCCGAGCTTTCCCTGCGCGCCGTGCGCGGTGCCGTGGAGCTGGCCGCGCGCCTGGGCGCGCGCATCGTGGGGCTGACGGTGGTCGAGCCCTACGCGTACGCAAGCCTTTCCGAATACCGCCCGGAAACCATTGCCGAGTATGAACAGCGTGCCGATCAGCTCGCGCGGGATCGGCTGGCGAGTCTGGAATCGGCGGCCCGCGAAGCGAAGGTGCCGGTGGAAACGAGCGTTGCCCGCTCCTTTTCCCCGTTCGAGGCCATCATCGAGGCGGCGCAGCGCCACGCCTGTGACGCCATCTTCATGGCCTCGCACGGGCGCCGCGGCCTGAGCGCCGTGCTGCTGGGCAGCGAGACGCAGAAAGTGCTTACCCACAGCACCTTGCCGGTCATGGTGTACCGCTAGAGCGCAGGGCGTTTGCTGCATTGCGCCATGCGTATTTGCCGTCTGCGCCGCGCACGGATGGGCGCGCAAGTTCGCGTTGCCGCAGGGCCCGTCTTGCCGCTGTCATGTTGCAGGCGCAGCGTTGTTTACCGGGGCGGCGCGCCTGAATGCGCGATTGGCGCCGCGGCGCCAGGGGCGCACGCTGGCATGCACCGTAGCCTGCGCCGTTATCGCGCCGCGGCCCCGATCGCCCGTCACTTCCTGGGAGAGAAACCATGAACAATCCGGCTGCAGCGCTTATGGATCTGGGCTATTTCGAGGTGGGATTCGAACCGATGGACGCGATCCATCGCGAGTTCCACGACCTGCTGGCGGCGCTTTTCGTGCGCGGCGACGAAGGCGAGAAACTGCTTGCCCTGCACGAGCACCTGCTGCGCCACTGCGCGCAGGAAGAACGCTGGATGGAGGAGAGCCAGTTTCCCTCCTGCGAATGCCACCGCCGTGAACACGAGATGCTGCTCGAGGTGGTCTCGGAGGTCCGACGCCGCTTTGATGCGGGCGATTCCGAGATCGTCGTGCGCCTGGCCCATGAACTGCCGCAGTGGTTCGAGGTGCACGCCAACGCCATGGATGCGGCGCTCGCCGTGCACCTGCGCGGCCTTGCGCTGGCACCCATCGCCCCGGAGCTTGCCCTGCACGCCCAGGTCGCTGCCTGAGGCGGGCGCGCGGCGCCTGCAGGCGCCGCTACGGGTGGCTGGAGGCCGGCGCTGCCGCTGCGGGAGCAGGGGGCGGCGCCGAGGGCGGCGCGGCGCTGGGCGCCAACGCCGGGCCCAGGCACGCGTGATCCGAGAACGACACGCGACCCTGCTCTTCGCAGCGAAACACCCGGCCTGGGTCCATCAGTACTTCCTCGCCGTGGGACGGTCCGCTATCGGCCGGACTGACGGCCGGGGCCGGCGGATTGGTCTGGCTGCTCAGCGGCTCCCGGTCGTTTTCCGAAAAACGCGGTGCCAGCCAGCGGTAGGCCAGCAACCCCACGCTGCCCGCCAGCGCGATGAGCACAAGTATCGTGAGCAGGCGCAGCGACAGGTCGAAACCGCGGTCGGCCCCCAGGCTGCTGGCACTGGGAGCCAGGCTGTTGCTGGCAAGGTCGGGCAGGTCGGCCATCGGGAAGGTGTGGGGGGCGGAAGCGGCCCTATTATGGACGCAATCGACCGGCACCCCTCGCACCGCAATTTCTCTTGCTACGCGATAATTGCTGCCCCCGGTTTTCCTTGCAGAGTTTTCGACCATGTTGCCTACGATGTCCCGCGGCCCCGGGAAGCGTCCCTTCGCGCTT
>Ga0209067_10001091_pt1 | contig 17010 bp, 18 predicted proteins | sample ColStrG_CSR_2013_FD_187199 | JGI IMG/M metagenome (GOLD analysis project Ga0209067, IMG submission 187199) | Freshwater sediment microbial communities in response to fracking from Pennsylvania, USA - Cold Stream Run_MetaG_CSR_2013 (SPAdes)... | ecosystem: Environmental > Aquatic > Freshwater >...
CCTTCGTCTGTTCCGCGATGTACTCGAACTGGGCGTTACGATCCGGGTGCGACGTTCCCTCCTTGGTCTTGCGGTTCGCTTGCAGGCTGTAGTCCAGATCCTTTTCCAGTAAACGAGATACGGTCCGCGCGCTAATCGGGTACCCCTTGCGGCGCAGTTCTGCCGCCAATTTGCTGGTGCTCTTGCAGGTCCAGCGCAGCGGAGACATGGGATCACCGCGAGTCGTCGGAGCTACCAATTGCTCCAACTCCCTCAGCACGGCCGGTTGTTGCTGCTTGATCTGCTTCCTGCCTCCCCCGGCTTCGCGCACCCGCTGATCGGGAATCAAGTCGCCCTGGAGTTCCCGTAGACCTCGGTGGATCGTGGTTCGACTCAGACCGCTGGCCGCCGAAACCCTTGATATCCCACCGCGGCCGAGTAGTTGCGCATCGGCGGCAGCGACCAAGCGCCGCTGACGCTCGTTTAGGTGAGGACCCAACTGAGCGTACTTCCTCTCCAGCAGGGACTGCGCAGCCACACGGGTAGCATAAAGTATTCTGGCCCGGATGTCCAGCTTATTTTGCCGCGGCTCCTAAGCGAACGCGTCTGGCTGACCCTTACCGGTGGTAATTAGCTTGCGCAAATTGCCGTTTATGAGCATGCCCCACGCATTCGAGCAGCTACCGTAGCACTGAAATTCGGGCACCAGACCCACGTGCGTAAAGCGAACCTCCGTTTTGCCCTCCTTCCCGGAGATTTCGAAAACAATGTCCGATCCGTTCCACTCGCTTTTTTCTCTGAAAGAGCTTAGGTTACTGTCTACCACGTGCCAGACGACTCGCTTGCCGGGAATGAGCTCCGTGATCTTCTGTGTGGAGCGGTGCAGATCCTGGTAACGGTACGTGAATTCGGCGCCGAGTTCGCCGGTCTCGCCCTCGATTTGTCCTGACCACCAACCACGAACATTGTTGATGGCAACGAAGGCTGCTTGCGGAGATTGGTCTACTGAAATAGTGGTGGTGAAGTTCTGGTGTTTCATGGATCGCTCCTTTTGTCTTTTTCGTTCGCCCGATTCGGAATTCTTATGCCAAAACCGCCGCTCGCTCGGGCACGAAGCCTGCATACTGGCGCTCGAACGCTTTCGCGACACCGTTGCGCCAGCCCTCAGCGATCGACCGGGAAGCGGGATCGGGGAAGATATCTTCTTCTCTTCTCTCCAGCCCATCGAAGATGGCCTGCGCGACTGACTCGGGCGACGCCTTGGGTATCTCCAAGCCTCGGCTCATATCGGTGTCAACCGGGCCGAGGAAGACGCCATGCACCGTTACGCCCTCGCCTGCCAGTATCGACCTCAGTGACTGCGTCATGTTGGACGCGGCTGCCTTCGAAATGGAGTAGCCGGGTACGACCGGCAAGGGGGCCAGCGCCACCAGGGACAGGTTGTTGACGATGGCGCCTTTGGAGCGCCTGAGCAGCGGCAGGAAGGCACGAGTCACCTGGAACGTTCCAAAGAGATTGACCGCCAGGTGCCGCTCGATGGTGTCGAGATTGCTCAGGTCGTCATAGATGGCAATGCCGGCATTGTTGATGAGGACATCGAGGCTGTCGACCTCACGGGCCGCCTGCGCGATCTGTGAAGCGCTGGTCACGTCCAACGCCACGGGCGTCACGCGTTGGCCGTCATGGTGAAATGGTGCGCGCGTTCCCGCGTATACCCTCTTCGCACCGCGTTTCAGTGCCTCATTGACGAGCGCCCGGCCGATGCCTCGGTTGGCTCCGGTAATCATGACAGTCTTATTCGTAATGTTCATACACTTCTCCTTTCGAAGTTTTGGTGTTTTGTGGTTTTGGGGCTGTGAGCTTATCGAAGCCCCGCTGCTTGCACAATCAGAAACAAACCTGCCGCGATGGCGACGGCTCCGATCACTCGCGCCACGCACTCACCATTCGGGGCCAGCCGTTCGGCGGTGATGGCTACCGTCACCACAGCCATCGCGCGCAGATCCATGACTCCAATGGTCAGGAGGATCGCGGTCAGACCGGCGCAGCCGTAGCTGCAGTGAAGACCGAGGCGCAGGCCGTGTCGCCAGGCCGTGGCGGCGTCTGCCGGCAGCTTACCGGACCCCGGCGCGTCCCGGCAGCAGGCGAGGTGATGCGCTTTCCAGGCGGTGAACTGCAGCGCGCCGGCCATCAGGACCACCACACCCGCCGCGATCGGAACCTTCAGCGACAGCGCCGGCTGCTGGATCTCCACCGCCGCCAACACGACGCCCACCGGAAAGATGGCCATTCCGATCACGATCCACACCAAAAAGTACCCCGCGCCTACCAGTGCGGTCAGCCGTCCGACGGCCTCGCGGTAGCGCCACAGCGTTGGTATCAGGGACGGCAGCATCATCGCCACCATCATGACGGCCCACATACCGACGAACGACGCCGCCGCGCCGGTCCACATCTGTCCGGGCATTCGCATCCAGGCCATCGACATTGTCCAGCCGCCTGGCATCTGCATCTGTACCGCCGGCATGGAACAGCACCAGAGAGTCGTCAGCACTGCGCTGGCCGCGAAGAGCAGAGCAGTAAGCCCCAAAAACGCTGCCTCGCTGGCTGGATCGCGAGCCATGGGCCCCGACATTCTCCAGTCCCCCAGTTGCGCCGCGCTCACCATGGCTTCACCCCTTGTACTCGTCGTGCCGGCGCCACCAGACGCCCGTCTCGTTGCGGCCCTTTGGGGCGCGGTCGAGCCACTGGTACATTCCCCAAATGGCATCCACTCCGCGCGCATACGTGGAATAGGTGTGGTAGACCACGCCATCCTCCATCACGAACGCGCTCATGCCCGGCCTTTCGCGTCTATAGGTGGGAGTGTCGACTCCGCACATGGTCGCGAACTGGTCCTCCGCTGCCGCGCCGCCGCCCTCCTGGTCCGCGCGCCACTGCAACTGCGGTTGGCGAGAGAAATTGTATTCGATGCCCGTGTGCTGCTGCGTCTGGGTGAACGAGACGCTGTAGTCGGAGTTGAAGTCGCTGACGGACGAGGATGCCCAGGGAAACGTCCAGCGCATCCGCCGCTTATACGCCTGCAGCTTCGCGAGCGGGGCCCGCGACACCGCCCAAAGCATCGCATCATGGTTGGCCAGGTGGACGTCGATGCCGTTGAAGCCGTCCGCGATGGATGAGCAGGACGGGCAGCCGGCCGTATAGTCGCGACCGAACATGAAATGGTAGACGAGGAGCTGCGAACGTCCACGGAAGAGGTCCGCCAGCGAGGCGCTCCCGTCATCGGTCTCGAATCGATAGTCCTTTTCGATCCGAACCCACGGTAGTTCCTGCCGCGCCCGCGCAACCACGTCGCTGCGCCGTGTTAAATCCTTCTCGGCCTCGAGCAGCTCGATGCGTTCGGCCAGCCACTCTTCACGCGTCCCAGTCCTATGTGTAGTCATTGTCTCTGCTCCCTTCCTTCGGATGTCTTTGTCGTTCCCTGCGATCTCGATATACCCTGTTGAGTAGCGCTCACAAGATGAACTTAACGCCGGATGCCGAAACGATGGGAGTGACAAGTGTGGCGGGATTCCGATGGACTCCCTGATTACGGCCGCGGCGCGCGCGCTGGCATCGGGAGATCCGCTCGGCGCCTTGAAGCGGGTCGCTTTGCGCGACGACGCGCCTGCTCTGGCACTCCGGGGCATCGCGATGGCGCAGCTCGGCGATCTCGATCGAGCCAAGGCTCTGCTGCGTAGGGCGGCACGCGCCTTCGGTCCGAAAGAGGCGGTAGCCCGCGCGAGATGCATCGTCGCCGAGGCCGAGATCGCACTCGCCTCGCGCGATCTGGGCTGGCCTCCGAAGGCGCTCGACGCGGCGCGGGCAACGCTCGAAGCATGCGGCGACCGCCTCAACGCCGCGCATGCGCGGTACCTCGCCGTCCGGCGCCTGCTCCTGATCGGGCGCCTCGACGAAGCGGAGCGGGCGCTTGCAGATCTCGATCCCACGCTCTTCCCGCCCGCGTCCAGGGCTGCACATGAGCTGGTGATCGCGGGCATCGCGATGCGACGTCTCCGGATAGAGGCGGCGCGCGGAGCGCTTGCGCGGGCGGAGTTGGCGGCCCGGCAGGCAGGTATCCCGGCGCTGGCGGCGGAGGTCGAGGCCGCATCCCTGGTTTTGAACACACCAGCCGCGCGCTTGATTGCCAAAGGCGAGGAGCGGCTACTCCTGCTCGAAGAAGTCGAAGTATTGCTCAGGTCGGACGCATTTGTGGTGGACGCCTGCCGTCATGTCGTGCGCCACGCCGGCTCCTTGATCTCGCTCGCAACACGACCGGTATTGTTTGCACTCGCAAGAACGCTGGGCGAAGCGTGGCCCGGAGACGTGGCGAGGGATGTACTGCTTGCGCGGGCATTCGGAGCGAGGCTTGTCGATGAATCGCATCGCGCGCGCCTGCGGGTCGAAGTGGGCCGGCTTCGCAGGGCGCTGCGGACGTTGGCCGACATCAGCGCGACGAAGCAAGGCTTTGCGCTGTCACCGCGCCGTGCACGCGAGGTCGCAGTCCTGGCGCGGCCTGTCGAAGATGAACACGCGGCGGTCCTCGCCTTCCTTGCCGACGGTGAGTCCTGGTCGAGTTCTGCGCTCGCGCTGGCGCTCGGTACGAGCCAGCGCACCGTGCAGCGAGCGCTCGACGCGCTTGCGGAAGCCGGCAGGGTGCAGTCGTTCGGTCGCGGGCGGGCGCGACGCTGGCTGACTCCGCCTGTGCCGGGATTCGCGACAACGTTGTTACTCCCCGCGCCCCTACCAATTGATTAAGGTGGAAGCATGCAACGATTAAAGGCCGGGATCGTCCGAGAGTACGGACCCTTTCCGGGTGCCACCCACGTCCATGGCGTCACGTATGACGGCCAACAAGTCTGGTTCGCCGCGGGAGGTACGCTGAACGCTTTCGATCCGGCGACCGGGAACATGCTGCGCTCGATGGACGTCGCCGCACATGCAGGAACAGCTTTCGACGGCCAGAACTTGTTTCAGATCGCCGAGGATCGGATCCAGAAGATCGACCCGCAGACCGGCCGTGTGCTCGCCACGATCCCGGCGCCCGGCGGCGGCCGGGATTCAGGGCTCGCGTGGGCCGAAGGGACGCTCTGGGTGGGCCAGTATCGAGACCGGAAGATCTATCAAATCAATCCCGACACCGGTTCGATACTTCGCACGATCGAGTCCAACCGCTTCGTCACCGGCGTCACATGGGTCGATGGAGAGCTTTGGCACGGAACCTGGGAAGGTGACGAGAGCGATGTGAGGCGAGTCGATCCCCGAACGGGAGAGGTACTGGAGAGACTCGACATGCCATCCGGAGTGATGGTTTCGGGGCTCGAGTCCGATGGCGCCGATCGGTTCTTCTGCGGAGGGGGAAAGAGCGGGAAGGTCAGGGTCGTCCGGCGGCCCAAGGGAAGCTCCGCGAGCGGCGGAATCCCAGTCGACTCCACGAACCAGTGACTGAAGCGGCCGTCGCGCGATAGCTTCCCTACTTCGGCGAGCCGGTCCTCTGAGCCCGGCAAGACAGCCCTTTTTGCATCCAGGTGAGCCGCTCGTCGACGGGCGAGAGCGACGCGGTACTGTGATTGATGAGCTGTGCGTTGAGCAAGGAATCTCCTGCGGATGACAAAGCGGCCGCAACCCCGCGACGAAAGATGGAAGGAATACCACTCTCCGAAACTGTAGTCTGCACCGCAGTGCGATTGCTGCGTTAGTTGGCCCCCTTGCGCGGCTAGCAGGAGGTTTGACTTTTCGGCTCTGAACTGTTGATTTTATGGTGGGCGGGACAGGACTCGAACCTGTGACCTCTTGCGTGTGAATTGGCCGTGTGGGCAGTGCGGTGGTGAGCCGCGTTTTGTGCTGCATTGGAAGGGATTTGGGCGCGACAGGACTCGAACCTGTGACCTCCTGCGTGTGAATTGGCCGGGTGGCGTGTGAGGCGGTGAGCGGCGATGATCGGGGGTGCCGGCGAAGCTCTTGAAGTTGAGGGCCTTCGCTGGTGTTCGCACTTCTGCTGGGATGCGTCGAGCACTGGCGAGCAGTCGTGGAAAATCGGTCATTTTCGCCAATTCTGAGTAGGGTTACGTCACAATCCACGTCACAAAGTTCCGGATTGAATTTCGGCATTTGGTCGATTCCAGTATCCTGGTATGCTCCTCAGTATGGGTGCTTGGGACGCAACGGCCTTTGGCAACGATGATGCCGCCGATTGGGCCGCAGGACTTGTGGAAACGGACAACCCGCTCGAGTTCCTGAAGAGAACATTCGCACTGGCTGAAGGTGATAGCTACCTGGAAGCTCCCGATGGCAGCCAGCTTGTTGCCGCAGCAGCGGTGGTTGCGGCTGCGATATCCGGACGGGTGCCACCCGGTTTTCCGGAAGACGTCAGCCGGTGGCTACATGGCAAAGCGGATTCTTTAATGGGCCTCGCGGCCTCTGCCGCAGCCGGCCTCCAGCGCGTAAAGGGCGATGATTCAGAACTGCGCGATCTCTGGCGGGAGACTGAGGAGTTCTCGGCCTGGGAAGCTGATCTCGAGGTCATTTCGATGGCCCTGCGGTGACAGTGTCACGGCTGGCTCTCGGCCTATCTTGAGCAGGGTCACGTTCACATTGCGGCATACTGATAACGGAATGCGGCGCGCGTCGAAGAAAGCGAGATTTGGACAGGACCTCGTAGAAGCGATAAAGCTGATTGCTGCCCATTTGCGCGGTGACATCGAATTGGAGCAGGTTTGGCCTAAGCCACATCGGTCGAAGAGCATCCGGGCGCCAAATCAGACGCGCGGAGAAGATCAAGGCGATAGGCATGGCAGAGATTAGAACGCCGCAAGGCCCTGGGCGCAAGCTGAGCGAGTGTATCGCCATTGCGGAAGCGTGCGAGGAAGAACTCGGCTATGCGCCGGTGGCGGAGCCTGATTTCGCCGCCGATGTTCAAGCTGCCATTGATGCCCACCGCGAACCACTGAATCCGCCCGCAGACGGTGCTTGCGCAATAATTCTTCTCCGACTGGAGTAGAATTAAAGCATGGAAGGATACACCCCCGCACAGGCCGCTGCGATAACGGGTCTACCGTTGGCTGCAGTGCACAAAGCGATCGATAGCCGCCTGATACGTCCCCGGTCCGCGCGATCAGGTGCATCCGTACGTCGACTGCTGACCAAGGAGCAGTTGATCTACCTGCAACTCGAAGCAGAAGGCTTGCGGTTGTTGCCGGTCGGCACGCGGCGAGAAATCGCGGAATCAATTCAGCGATCGCCTAAAACCGAAAAACTGCCGGTTGCGAATGGGGCGGCGCTGCTGATCGAGATCGGGACCGCCAGGAGGGCCGTAGAGAACCAGTTGAAGCAACTGACGCGTATGGAGGAAATGGTCGCAAGCGATCCAGAGATCATGCGCGGAACGCCCGTCTACAAGGGCACGCGAATTCCTGTGGACCTGGTGGCCGATATGCTCGCGCAGGGGGCAACCGCGGAGGAAATTCTGGAAGGCTATCCAACCCTGAGCAAGGAAAAGATCGCCATCGCGCCCCTGTACATGCGTGCATTCCCACGGCGGGGGCGTCCAAGCCGCCGTCCCTGGCAGGGGAAAAAGGCACGGGGCCGGAAATCGTTTCCGCTGAGTACCCTGCTCAGGAGTGCATGAGGTTCCTGATCGACGAATGCCTGCATGAGTCGCTGGTCGGAGTCGCTCATGGCGCGGGTTTCGAAGCAACCCACGTCAATCATCTCGGTCTGAGCGGCAAGCCGGACTGGGAACTGGCCGAGCGAATCGCCGCGGATGAGTTGACGTTCGTCACGAACAACCGCGTCGATTTTGTTCGGCTTTTTCGCAAAATGGAATTGCACGCGGGTCTCATAGTGCTTGTCCCGAATGTTGTCCCGGTGATTCAGTGCGCGCTGTTCGAAGCTGCCATTCGCTATTTCGCGGGTAGGGACTTGGTCAACACCGTCGTTGAGGTGCTTTTGAAGGGCCGGGTCGTGGAATGCATCGAATACGATTTGCCGACGGAATAGAGGACTACGGACTACCCGGAATTTTCACCCGGTACCGACAGTCTGACCGGAGTATCTCTGGCAATAGACGGCGCAGGAGCGCCGGAGTCCAACCGATGGGACGAAAGCTCCTCGCAACGGACTCGATAACCTCACCGTCGCTTTCACTCTCTGATTCCAGATAGAAGTTCGCACAACCGCTATCGGGGAACGACACCTTGAAGAAGTGTCGGGTTCCCTTTCTCGTCGACGTATGTTGCCCGGACCCGCCTTACACGCGAGCCGTCTGTCAGCGTTTCGCTCAATCCCATTGCCCCGTGCTCGCCTGCAAGGTCACCTATGTCGTACTCAATGACACGCGTTCCGTCTTCGGCGGTGAACCGGCCCATCAGCGTATCGATGCCCATCAGACGGACATGGCTGAAACCGGGTGGCACCCTAATTTCTCCTTTGCCCCAACTGAAACGCCCCGATTCCTTGTGCCAAACGACCTGACCCTGCTGGTCCATGCGGTCGCGTATGCTTCGAAACAGGGCTTCGTCTACTACCGACGCGACAAGAACGACGGCAAATGCCGCGAGCCAAGCGTTCCGGCGTCGACGGTAAGACCCTGCCAGGCGGCGGAGCGACACCGAAAGGATCGCCACCGCAGCTCCAACTGGGATCACGCCATAGAAGAACTTCTCCAGTCTCCAGAAGCCCTGCCCTGAGCGGAGCGGTGCCCCGAAGAGTACAATCAGCCCAAACGCGAGCAGATACAGGCAGGCGACGACCATCACGAGGACGCCAACCACTGTGAGAACGGTTTTGCGTCGAATCACTACATCGCGAGATTATCACGCTGGCGACCCGACCCACACCCAGGTCGTTCCACCGCGCGGCGGCGGGGCCATTCGCGAGCGATTCTGGAAGGGTATGACGAAGCGAATACGCGAAGGCGAAAACGCCATACGGCACAGCCGACTGGACAGACTGAGGATAAGCCAGAAAATCGCGCTCTCGTAGTGCGTTCCTTTATGTTCCTCTACCGCTGTCTGGCTGCTCTGACCTGCTCGGAAACGTGGGCAGAGTTGTCGTAAGGTGTCGTAAATCGTCGTAGAGTGTTGACTTTTGTTGTATTCTGTTAACCTCTGTTGTAACTTGTTGACTTTTGTTGACCGTTACGACAACCCACGACACGTTACGACAATCTACGACAGATTACGGCGGGTTTGGGCAGATTTCAGCAACGAAGCCACGCTCAAAGACCAGCCCACAGCAGTGAAAACCTGGTAGTGGAACATAAAGGAAACGTGACACAGGCGTTGCCTTTTTAGGCTGTATCTGGTGCGCCTGGAAGCTCCTCGGCCGTGCCACGCACCCGCATCTGTGTGCCACGCTCGTGGCACTTCCGATCAAAGGCCAATTACAGCGAAGCGTCCCTTACCGCCTCTGGCAATCACTTAGTACTTAGGGGCTCCGCCGAGCAACAGAGCTCCGATTCTCACTCAGAGGTGAACCATGCAGAGTTTTCTCAACGAACAGGAAGTCTCCAAACACCTGAACGTCAGCATCGCGACCCTGCGGCGGTGGCGCCTGGAAAAGCGCGGGCCGATGTTCGTCAAGGTCGGCTCGCTCGTACGCTATCGCCCGGAAGATCTCGACTCCTGGGTTGCTGCACTGCCAACCGGCGGCGATTCGAACGGCGGCGCGGTTGCCGCGATGGCCACTCGTGCGGCAAGCTGATCGTCAAGGCGGAGGGAAATTCCGCCTGGAAAGGAGCAGCATGATCTACAAGCGCATTGGTCACTGGCACCTCGACGTAACGATCCACGGTGTTCGTTATCGCGAGGCGCTGAACACAACCGATAAGCGGCAGGCGAAAGAGCTCGAATAGAATCGCATTGCCGAAATCAAACTAGGCAAGAATGCTTCGAAAACGGGGCGCGAATTCGCGCGCAAGCCGTTCCACGAAGCCGCAAAGGTGTACCTCGAAGAACGGGAGCCGCACGTTTCCGAGCGGACCATGCAATTCGAGACAGAACGACTTGGACCGCTAATGAAACAACTCGGAGAGAAGCCATTGCTTCGGTTCAAAGCCGAGGATGTTTCCGGTTATCAGAAGGCGCGGCTGGATGCCGGCATCTCCGGCCGGACGGCCAATATGGAAACCGGCGTCCTCCGCCGCGTGCTGAAACGAGCCAAAGTCTGGAATGCTGTTTCCGAGGACGTAAAGGCCCTCCCGGAGGACCGGAGCGCGGTCGCCAAGGTCCTGCCGCCCGACCCGAAACGCAAGCTATTCGAGACCGCCGCGAGCCGTCCGGAATGGATGGTGGCGCATTGCGCGGCAGTGCTCGCCGTCTCGACCACGTGTCGCGGCGTTGAGATCAAGAACCTCCGATGGCAGGACTTGGATCTCTTCGGCCGGGTCGCGACCATCCGCCGCAGCAAGACTGCTGCTGGCCATCGAACGATTCCGCTCAACGGCGATGCCATGGCGGCGCTCGCTCGCCTACTCGAGCGCGCCAGGGCGCTCGGCAGCAGCGAACCCGAGCACTACGTTTTTCCCGCCTGCGAGGAGCGGATTATCGATCCCTCACGACCGCAAAAGAGCTGGCGCACGGCATGGCGCAAACTGGTCCGCGAAACCGCCAGGCGTGGGGCGAGAGGCCGCACAATACACGCTCGAATCCGGCGAAGGTCTCCGCTGCGCGATCACAGCCTGGAAACGAGCAGCCGCCCCGATCCACGGCCTGCGCTTCCACGACCTCCGCCACCAGGCAATCACCGAAATGGCGGAAGCCGGCGCGTCCGACGCCACGCTGATGGCGGTTGCCGGCCATATGTCGCGCCGGATGCTGGAGCACTACAGCCCACGTGCGCATGGCCGCGAAGCGCACGGCGCTGGAAAAACTGGAAAGCGGTCTGATGGGTGGGCCCTCGGCAACGAGCCAACCCGAGTCAAGGAAGGCGAATTGAGACCTTACGTCACAATCCACGTCACAACCACTCCCTCCAACTCTTCCCTCTGTTTGTATCTGCTTGAAAATTATGGTGGGCGCGACAGGACTCGAACCTGTGACCTCCTGCGTGTGAAGCACTACCTCCTGTTCCTTTTTATTGATTGCACAGCCACTTACAAACCTGTTTTTGACGTAATCATCGTATAAAACGCCAAGTTTCCGCCCAAAACTCCGCCCAAACAGGTTTGGGCGGAAACGGATGCACATCGTCGTACTGCACCGTGATGAGAATAGGTTCAGGTCCGAGGTTCCATTCTTTGGAGGCCTTCGATGGCACACACTGCGGACCGCTGAAGTTGCCAGTTCTGGAAGAGGATGCATGGATAAGCGTCCGCAAGTGTTCCTCCCTCCCCCTATCGCAGACTGAATCCCTTCTGGACGGTTCCTGCCGTGCCATCGTTGGCACATCCTCGCTGGCTGCGATCACTACAATAAAATGCCACTTCGTGAAAGGCCCGCCAAGAGCGGCCACACAACGACGGACCCGGGGATGATCCTGCGATGGCGCGCCGAAATTCCGAGATTATCTGCCCCTGTGCCGCAGACTTCCACCGCCTCCGTCCTGTGGACACGACAACCTCCGTTCCAAGCCGACACTTTCAGGTCCCAGATCTTGCTCTCGGGTTCTCCCGCCACAGATACCAATCGAATTCGGGATGCATCTATCGTGACGGGCCATGGAACTCTCGGCCTGCGACCGCTGGCACAAACTCCAGTGAAGGGCAACAATTCTCGGAATTTCCGGCCTAGGCCGCTAAAACCACACATGGGAATTGTGGTTCCTGCCTTTGGACCGAGTCAGCATCCTCGACCCACCTCAACTGGAGCCGATTTGGGCGGGTAACTGATACAAACCATCGAATGCTCCAGCCGGGATGGTGCGAGACGACGGCACCGCGCCGTGTCAGGTGCAAGTTGGACCCCGCTCAACCGCAGCAACCGGGGGAGAGCACAGATCTGGCGAGCTTGCAAGACAGAGTTCTGTGCATGTTGCGACTGTCCCGGCCGAACCTTCGAGCCCTCGTTCATCGCCGGCACGAGCACCGGTCAAGTCCTCTCTTACTCCTCGCGGACGTGCCGGCGCTAAATGCCGCGAAAGTAGGCCGCTATGGCCAAGACGCTCGGAACCGCTCGAGGTCGGCAGATGATGGGTCTTTTAGTACTGCTTGCGATGATGCGACATCGAATACTTGACGGCCACATTCCAGGCAGGTCCAGAAAGGTCCTGCCGCGGGACAGTTCGCTGTCGCACTTTGGAAATCTCATGGGTACACGATACTGGGAAAAACAGTACGACGCCGACATCTGAGTCTTCTTGCTTGGCGGCCTGCCCCGTTTGCATTCTGGCGAGGATCTCTACGCGGCGCTACGCCGTCCTCATGGAGGAGGACCTGGGATTGCCGACGAACAGGTGTTTCCCCGAACAGGAAGGAGTCTAGCCATTATCCCGAATGAAGGCACTCCCGGTCTCTCGCAGGTTTGGAATCGATACCCTGTCGACGCTTCCAAGATCGAGGACGCGTGGAATCATCTCGACGATGGGTCTTCCGAACGAGTCTGGAGAACAATTGACGAGGTTGCTCGCCAACGCCGAAGAACCGAACGCCGTCGCTTTGGTTAGGTTCGTCAAGGCAGACTACTCCGGATCCGATGCAGAATGTCTGCCGCACTCCCTCGATGGAAGCTCTCGCGTCGTATTGGGTTCGAGATTCACGCGAAAATAGTTGTATCGTGAATGTTTATCGGGGGTGCGGCGATGACATTCAGATACCGTTATGTAGGCTTCGGGACTAATTTCGAATCCAGGCCAGGCGATCGCAACCTCGCCGACGTCCGAGGCAACCCCCGAGCGCTCCACGAGAATGAGATCGCCTTGGATGTTGGGAACATCTGCTGGGGTTGCGATGAGGAACCTCTCGCGGTTATTGACCATCATCTTCAGCGAAAAAACCAGTTCCCGTCCGCTTCGGCCGCCGTGCTGCACAAGGCCGAACTGATCACTGAGAAGATCGCCAGCCGCATCGACGGCCTGATCTGGCTCGTCACCCACGTGCAACCGGATTTCGACGCGTTCTGCTCAATGTATCTGACGCGCTGTATTGTCGAGGGTAAGATTTCCGCCCGTCTCGACCTCGAGGGAATCGATTGGTTCCAACCCGATTTGTCGAGCGTTCCCGTGGAGGCGCGATGGGCGGCCTTGCTCGCGTGCTACGCATCTCACGTCGATAACAGCCGGCGTATCGCCTGCCCGAAGCATCGGGCACTCCATTCCATTCTTTATGCTGCGCTCCAGCGTGGGCGCGACTATCTAAACCCGCAGAGTGGAGCGACGGAATTCTTCGACGACGTCAGGCAAGCCATCGAGGAGAAGGGCCTCAATCCCATGTTCGATTCCGTCCTTGAAGGGAGCACAAAATTCCAACCCGAGCTGGCCATGCTTCACAGCGAGCTGGATGCCTATAAACGCGACGTGCGACGCGCGCGAAAGTCCGTTGTGCATCTCCAGAGGATCGAGAAGCCGTTCCAAGACTTCTTTGAGTCCGTCAGAGACACGCCGCTGCTAGACGAAACACTGGCCCCCGCCGAGCCCCACCTCGCGGTGCCAGCTCAGACGCGAAGCCAAGCCGACGGCATCTATTTAAAGGATCCGGAGTGCCTTTTGTTTAAGGAATGGGCGCGGATGGATCTGGAAAGCTCCTCGATGGGTGCCGGGTTTACGTTTACAGCTGTAGCGTACTCGGGCGGACGGCCAGAGGGTGAAATCAATAACACTGACTATTTTTTGGCGATCGATCCGGAAAAAGCAGACCGGCGGTGTCTCTACTCGCTGTGGGCGCGACTCGAGTCCGCGGAAGTACAGGCGCTGCACGGATATGGTCGCGCGGCCTATAAACAGCAGCTTGAAGATGCGGAGCGACGCGCCGAGCACACCTCGAAACACACCATGTGCAGGCTTGGTTTTGAAGGACGAGCAGGAAAACACAAAGCCCTGTTTGACGACCCCTGGTTCGACGGCAATAACTACGAGTGCACCATTGTGGCAACTCCGAATCGGGGCACATTTATCGGTTCTCCCGGAGAGCGGGGTGATATGCTGGACGACCCGGTGGTGGCAGTAGTACGGAGCGAATTGGAGCATTCGATCTACGCTTCCGACAGGAAAATCACGGTGGTTGACCTGGCAGCTTCGCGGGAGCATAAGGATGGAACGCCGGGAAGTTACGAAATCGGCGAGCCGGCAGGGGCTCTTCCGGAACCCGCCGAGAGATATTTCCGATTTGCCAAGGTCATGTTGGATGGGGGCGTCGACATTCTCGCCGGCCGGATGGCGGAGCAGATCGGCGAGACGCTTTGGAGGGTGTTACATCCGGATTTTGGCGCTGGCACGCCTACGGACTTCATACCGCGGCACCTGCTGGTCAGCCGAGATTGGGTGGGGGTCTGGAGTCGCCGGGGCGTCGTCGTCGCCTTCAAGCCGACGGCAGAGAAGAAGGCCAAAGCGATGGAAGACCGCTTCAGGGACTTGGTTTCACTGGCTCGCAGCGTGGAAGGATTCATTGAATCTGGGTCCCGGCCTGTAAATGAGACGGTGGTTGAGGGTGATCAACTGACCCGCGCAGCGGCTCGAGTGAGTCATGAGCTGGCGCTTCCAGAAAACAGGATTCTGAGCCGGTTCTTCGAAGCGCTGGGATTGCGTGAGGTGCTCGCCGCCCTGCGCGACTTAAACTTGGCAGCGGCGGAGAGGTCGCGGCGCGACGAACTGGACCGGCAAACGAGAGAACTGATCCGCCACACTAAGACCGTAGCCAGTGTCCAGAGAAAAGTGGAGTGGCTCGAAATCTTTATAGTGGGCTTTTACGCCACGGAACTGGCGAAGATGATCGTCGAAGGTTTGGATTCGGGAAACTGGCGGATTCCTACGGCAGCGGGTATTGCTGGTATGGTTTTGGCCGTACTGGCCTTGAGGCCGTGGAAGCACTAAATAAAATGTAACTGTGATCGGAGAGCCGGCCACGCCCATTCCCTGGGTCTATCCTTTCCTTGGGCTTGGTGACGTCGGGCCTAAATCACTGACTTCCATTGAGGGATAGAGGGCATCCGCGCTGCACCAACGAAAGTGCGACCCTGAGTTGCATTCCACCAGTCTCACGGTGCGCTTGAGCAGAGTCGAGGTAAGCGACCAGGTACCAGCCGTCAAACTCGCGTAGTTCAGGTAGTCCTGGCGTCGCGCCCATAGCAGAATATTGTGGCGGTCGAGGACTCCTGCACGTGGACTGGGCGCGCCGGCGCCTCATGACGTCATTTCGAGGCTCTCTAGCATCCAGAGCGGGACACGCGGCATCGGGATATGGACTAGCGGCAGATCCTTGATGCTGGGATCGCCGGGGAACATGTGCCTCCATCGCCGTTTGATGATGCGGTTGCTGCGTTTCATGAGACGCCCGATCTTCAGATTCGGCGTGTTATAGGTGCTCGTGTTCGCGAGGTGGTAGATCTCCGCCTCTGGACAGTAAAGCACCTGGCGATTACGTGCGCGCACGCGGAAGCAATAATCGACATCCTCGCAACCGATGGGATGGAAGACCTCGTCCATGGGACCGATTGCGCGAATGAGATCGGTCGGCATGACCATGCAGGCGCTGATGGTCCAGGCGCATGAGGCTGGACGATTGAATTCTGGGCGGTCGCGTTCCTCGCCACGGCCGATGAGATAGCAGTCGCCCTCGCGCGTGATGCCGCCGCCGGCACACTGAACCCGGTATGGCGGGCAGGGGTAGACGAACTTGGGCGTGGTCACGCCGGCTTCGGGGTTGCCATGGAATTTCCCGACCAGGATTTCGAAGAGGGTTCGGGAGCGAACCATGACATCGTTATCGAGGTAGGCGATGAAGTCGCCGGAACAGATGCGGGTTGCCATGTTGCGGGGAATGATCGCGCCCATATTGTCAGGTAGGTGGAGCGTGCGGCTGAGAATGCCGTGGCCCGCCGCGGCGGCGGCGAACTCTTCGAGTAGTGCCGGCGTGGCGTCGGTGGAACCATTGTCGACGAAAACGACCTCAAGCGGGCGAAAAGTCAAGGACAGGAGGCTACGCAGCGAGAGTCTGGTCACGTGCGCCTTGTTATGGGCAATCATGACGATGGAGAGGGATGGGAGGTTGGGCATAGAAGACTTTTTCAGATGTTACCGTTCGGCGCCTTCAATGGCCGCATCAATGGCGGGATCCTGCTTGGCGCGCAGGGCCTGGAAGGCGCGCTGTGCCTTACCGGAGTCGAGCGTGACCATGGCCGTGGCGCATGCGGCCCTGACTTGGGCGACGGGATCGGTCTCGAGTCCCCTGGCGAAGAGGTCGAAGAAATCGGGAGTCGCTTTGTCCGAAAGGGCAAAAACCGCCGCCAAACGAACGGATAGATCTTCATCGCTGATCATGGCAGTAGAGAGTGCCTCCGACGCCTGGGGATGGCGCCCGGAGAGAGCACGGACGCTTTCCAGGCGCGTCGCGCGGTCGGGAATGTTGGGCAGGACCTCCACGAGCTTCTGAATCACGGCTGGGTTGTTTTCTAATTTCCGAAGCGAGCCCGGGATGCCCGCGACGGCAGAGCCGAGTTGCCGCTCCGTGAGGAGATCCGCCAACAAATGCCAGTTGCGCAGCAGTGATGATTCCAGGTACGAGATCCAGGCGGAGAGTATGACGGAGATCTGCTCTTCGCGCATGCGGCTGTGGATTCGGGAGGTATCAACGCTCTGCGGATTGTCCACCGCGTAGTAGAGCAGAAACTGCAGGGCTTTCATCCGAGTTTCGCTGTCGGTAGATTCGAGCAGCAGTAGGAGCGGCTCGACGGCCGTCCGGCCGAGTTGCGCGCGCAAGGACTGCCAAGCCTGTTGGGGGGAACGCCCGGAACTCCGTTGAAAGTCGCGACTCCCGTGTAACCCACTCTACGACGCCTTTCTCCGCTTGACAAGCTCCTGCTTATTCGGAGTAAGAGATTCTAATTCACTGATGAGGTGCGGGAT
>Ga0209067_10001092_pt1 | contig 17005 bp, 21 predicted proteins | sample ColStrG_CSR_2013_FD_187199 | JGI IMG/M metagenome (GOLD analysis project Ga0209067, IMG submission 187199) | Freshwater sediment microbial communities in response to fracking from Pennsylvania, USA - Cold Stream Run_MetaG_CSR_2013 (SPAdes)... | ecosystem: Environmental > Aquatic > Freshwater >...
TTTGTCATGTAAATCACTGTAGAGTTGGTCAAGAATTTTTTTCATGGGTTCCTTAATTTTAATGGTTGATACTAAATATTATATATAACTACGCACATAACAAAAGGCACAATATGAATAATACGTACCGTTCGATTTTTAGTGGGCAACAGATCGATGATGCAGTGTCAGGAATGCAAAATGTCCTTACAAAAGTATCTATCGTAAATGATTTCTCTGGGGGTACAGATAAAGCTGCATCTGCTCAATTAGCAGTCACTTTAAATAATAGCATTATTAATTTGACTTCTCCAGCCAGCATTCAAACTGCCTTATTGTCGATTAACGGAAATCAAATGTTCACCACGGCAGAGCAGACAAAATTAAATAATTTGTCTACTTCATTTGTCGGTTCATATATTAATCCAACAACCAGAACGGCTAATTTAAACCCAGTTAATTTTATTGGTACTGAGCTATCTGGTTTGATCGATGACGGAACAAATAGAGGTATGTCACAAATATCTCGTTGGGATTATCCAAGTGCTTCATGGAAACAACTAAGATTATACAATGTAGATGAATTTATTCCTTTATCCGTTCCTACCGCTTCTGCTGTACCTATTTATTCATTCGATATAACAAGATTTAGTTTTATCAAAATGTTGGTATGTTGTGCTGATACAGCAGGTTTAAATCGACAAATTCAAGAATGCTTAGTAAGTTTTGTTGGTACTAACACATACATTTCGGTATATGGAGAAGTAGGGAACAATTCTAGCTTATTTAATTTAACCACTTCTTTAAGTGGTAATATTTTAACTGTAACTGCAACTACTTCTGTACCAGCAACTATATTAAGCTACAAAATGACTGACATGATGTAATCAACGCTGCTTTTCATTTTGTTTTTTAATTTCTTCGATACTTTGTAACACTGAATCGGGAATAGGTTGATTCAATTGTTCTTCGGTAATACCTCGCAGAGTAAGTAAAGATTTATAATAACGTTTTAAACGACGATCAATTTTAAATCTACTTACACCTGATTTTAATTGATTTTCTTCAAATGCTTTTAATCGAATATTCCAATAAACAGCTTCTTCTAAAATATCAACACGTAAATGAGTAATGATATCACCTGTTTCCATATCGATATCATACAATTCTTCTACTGTCTCTAGCTGAGTTAAGTATTTAGGTAATGGAAGAGGCTCATGTTTTTGATCATGAACTACTTTGATCGGTTTATTAGATGTATCACTGTAGTATTCTACTTGTTTTAATTCAGAATTATAAGTAGCCATTGTTGTACCTACTGGCAATTCAATGTCTTCTTTTTTAATTGGGTATTGAATGTAAAATTGATCGGTACTAAGTACAGGAATAATTCGATTTTCTGCGGAAGAAATCCATTGAACTTGATAACCATTGATATATTGAATCGGACGACTAGCTTGTTTGCGACTTTGTTTAGGCTTTTCTGCCGCCTTAACTACGATATTAGGCAAGATTGATTTTAATGCTGAACTCATTGTAGACGACATATTTATCCTTATTTGGTTGATCTATTTGATGTAAAAGATTATACATCAAATTCAACATAAAAACAACACTTTTATTCTAATTGGATGTAATCATGAATAACCAAGAAACACCAACAATAAACAATTTAGGCAGTGCATCTTGGGTCGCTCAGATCACAGGATATGAAGAAGTAATTTATAAATTGACTGAATTCGACGTTCCAGAAGTAAGCACAGGGACTACTCCGATTGGAAATGCAACAGAATTTACGCTACAAGAAACAGGCGATCATATGGTATATGAAAACCTAGAATTAACATTTTTGGTAGATGAAAATCTGAATAACTATAGAAAATTACATGAATGGATGCGAAAAAACACACACGAAGGAACAGCAACTACGCAAAGTGTGTTTATTTCTTTTATGACAAACGGAAAACAATTTCAGGGAGTTGAGCTAGAGTTTATCTATGCTTTCCCAATCGGACTGTCTAAATTATCTTTAGACACAAATGGAGATACAACTGATTTAAAATGCACCGTTACTTTTGCATACACATTATTTGATTTTGTATAACAAAAAGGCATATCTTAATAGATATGCCTTTTATTTTAACTATTACCAGTCAGAACTAGAAGAACTGGAAGAACCTGAATCGTAACTTGAACTTGACCAATCACTAGAACTCGATGAATAACTTGAATTTGAACTTGACCAATCACTAGAACTAGAAGAACCTGAATCATAACTAAATGACGGTGTTGAGGTTGTTTCTGTTGTGGTAGTCGTTGTTGTGGTGTCACGTTCGTATGTATCATCATATGCAGCAGAATGTCCATGACGATATCCACCACCATCATCATAGTAACCTCCGTTATGGTGATTAGACAGCATAGAACCAATCACCATTCCTTCTACTAAGCCATTATTACCGTATCCACCTCCATTGATAATAGTAGTACCGCCAGCACCACCTCCACCTACGTTATTACCTCGTGTTGTATGGTAGATATTAGGAGAATAAGGGTCACTATAATTAACACCACTATTACCAGTAAATGACTGAGTATAAACAGCTTGTCTTGTTGGTCGCCAAAAAAATAGATCAATAATGTACCAACACAGGATAATTAAAAGTGCGATAAGGATTACCGTATAAAACACCGTAAAATCGGCGCGAGTATGAACATAAACAGGACGTGGAGAAACAACATCTTTGGTTGAAACTGTATTAGAAGTAACTACAGTTTTAGTCACCACAGAAGAAGCCAGAACGTTCTTAAACGTGTTTAACTTTTCTGGTGTTGTGAATGTTCCAGCAGGGTCAATTGTCGTTGCTGTTTGTAGTTCCTGCTTTGCAGAATCGATTTTACTTTCTTTAGCTAAGATTTGAGATTTCAAATAATGAGCTTTGGCACTATTAGGGTGATTTGTAATTACTTGGTCGATCAATGATTCAGCCAATACATAATTACCAGAATTTACTGCGTTGGTGATTTCATTTTTACTGGGTTCAGCCGAACACACTACAAATGAGAACATCAATACAACCAATAACAACAAACGTTTCATATTTATTTCCTTTAAATGTTTATGAAGTTGAGGAAATAATTATAAACCATCTAAAAGAAAAATGCCACAATATTTTATATATTGTGGCATTTTGTTCGATTAAGATGTATGTTATTCAAAATCGTCGTAAATCAATTCGGTAATACCTTTAGGAAACACCAATGTGTATTTCTCTGATTTTGGGTCATAGCTTACACCATAACCTTTAGATTTAATAATATGACCAATCAGATTATTGACACCACCCATTGTCGTATTACCCGTAAATTCCAACATTTCCTTAATCGTTGCACCGTCTTTTACCATTTCCATTAATGAAGCATAGATTGTACCTCGCTTCAAAGGAACAAGACGTTTCTGAGGAGGATATCCAAGTGAACGAACTTTCCCACGACGAACAGTTGTCTTAATTACTTTGTTGGGTTTAGTTTTAACTGTTTCTGAAACAACTGGTTGTTCAGAAACATTAATTTGTGTTTTGTGATCATTTACACTGACCACTTCAAAATCTTTAATAACATCAGCAGAACCGTTCATTAAAGATTCGACGCTTCCTTTACCAATTCGAGCACCAAGTTCTTTTAAACGTTGATGAACGATTTCTGGTGTATTATTTGGTTCAACTAATGGAATAAAAATTCCACGGTTAAAGCTTGCAAACAACTTAACTACGTCGGTATTAGGAAAAGATTGTTTCGATTTAGTGTTTTTCATGTGATTCTCCAAGTATTTAAAAGTTAAACTTCAAGTGTTAAGACTGAACATTTTTCTTTTTTGCTCCGTCCTTGATTCATATAATACACAATCAAAAATCAAATACAAGAAATATTTTGCCTTTTTTTCTGAAAGATGCAAAAAACCTCGATAAAAATCGAGGTTTCAACATTTACGCAACATTTTCAAATACAGACTTCTTATCCAACCTCGGAAATTTTTCAACCAGAGGGAGAAGTTCTTTTATGTTTAATCCTAGCTTAATTACCTTAATGGTGACACTTCCAGTGTTTAATTTTGCCAGCATTCGGTGATTACCGTCTAAAACATAATTATCCTTACTTATAAAAATTGGGAGATTTGATTTATCTCCTTGTTTAATAATTGAATGAACTTTTGCTCGATTATATTCTCCCTGCGCCATTCTAAGAGTATTAATACGAACAGTTTTATTTTCTACAGAAACTCCATTTGATTCAATAAATTTAATAAACTCATTTCTGTGTTCGTTATGAATCTGAGGCATATCACTTCTCGAAACTCCTAGGTGTCCTGTAGGACTAAGTAGCATATTATGCCCTTGTTCCGTCTTCATATCAATATATTTCGCTAATAATGTTTTCATATGTGTTGCCTAAATGGTAGATATATCAGTATTTAGGCAACACATGAACTTATTTGCGATTATTTCCTATTGCATACTTTTTAACGAACTTCCATTTTTCACGAGCAAGATAAGGAACAACTGTAATTCCTCCTTTTCTTGCTATTGTTCCTTCAATCTGACTAGGATCAACAATGTTAATCAGATTCCATTTCGAGAGAAGATCAATAGTCAAATTTTGTCTATAGATATCGCCCTCTGTCAGATCATTTTCCCTACCGTCTAATAAAAACATGATCTTAAAATGAACAATGTAGAATTTTCCTCGTTTAGATAAAATATGACATGATTGGTATAAGGTGTTTTCTTCTTTCATTACAGCAACACCCATACGTGACAATGTTTCTTTCACACGAGCAAATGATTGATCTACGGGGTCATTTAAAGTAATTTCTACTAGGTAAGGAATTATGTCATCCCGTTTTAAATTTGTTCCGATTAAATCAATAGTTTTCATTTAGCCTTCTTTGCTTTTGTTTTTATTGCTTTTCCTTCCGCACCACCTTTATAAAAGGTTTCCTTAATTTCAGAAAGTTGCTCTGGTTTCAACAATACATGATAAGAAGAAGCCACATTACTATTAACATTAAAGAAATTTGATATAATCTCAATTTCTTCTTCGTTTGCAATGGGTTCTGCTTTTGTCCATTTTGTATATCGTTTTTTCTTGCTAACTGAGTTCAAAAGAAATTTGTATTGTAATTCTGGGTCTAACCAAGGAACTTTATTCATTTCATTTGCAAAAATGACAGTATCAATTGATTGTGACATGCCCTTGTTAATGACGAAGGGTACATAATCTTTAATAGAATCTTCGTCATTAACCAATAAATTAGCCCCTGAAGTACCAATTGAATTCAACCAATCCATTAGTCCTATAGCCATTTATTATTCCTTATTTAAACTTCACTGCCATCATAATTTCGGTACACATAGCAAGAAAATGAATTGTTTTATTAGGAACAACAGTGTCATATTTTTGATATTCAGCCAAAATCAAAATAACTTCAGGAATTGATTGATCAACCAAACTGACTTCTAATAAAGAAAATAACTTTCCGTAAAAGTCGTCATGAATTCCATTTGCATTATTCTCAATCCACTGACTAACTTCCTTGAATTTTTTATCTTTCATTGCCGAAACAAGTACTTCAGGCTTAACAGAAGCTGCCTTAGCAAGAGAACCTGCATCGATCTTTCCATTTGCAGCTTCATTCTGAAGCCATAACAACAAACCTCGATTATCAGGAGAGAATGTCTTTACGATACCTGCTAAAGCAGATTTGTCGTAGTCAATCTTTTTATCCTCCAGAATGAAACAGCAACGCTTAAACATTTGTAGGATTAATTTCTGCTGTTCGTCTTTATTGAACACAAAATCAATAGGAGTACAACGAGAGCGCAACGGTTCAACAATCTTATGTTTAGTATTTGCTGTCAGAATGAATCGACAACTAATAGAAACTTCTTCTAAGATACCTTTTAATGCGTCTTGAGCAGCAGGTGATAAACGATCAGCTTCATCTAAAATAATAACTTTATGCTCACATTCAGAACCAAACATAGGCATAGTTGTTGCATATTGCATAACTGTGGTACGAATATCATCGATGGAGTTATTCAATGATGCATTAATAAATAAAGGTTTGATTGATAATTCTTGACACAAAACCCTAGCACTCGTTGTTTTACCAGTCCCAGGCGAACGTGAGGTAAGTAACAGATTAGGAATTTGTTTTTGGTTAATATACTCACTGAACTGAGTACGAACGTCATTCGGGATAACAACTTCTGATAATTTAACGGGACGGTATTCTTCTGCCCAAATATAATGTTTATTGTCGCTCATTTATGCTCTCTTATTTGTAATAACTTCTTCACTTATGCGAAATTCTTCAATAACTTCTTTTATATCTTCAATGTCTGTATCTTCTTCGATATTGACTTTAGCGACTGATCCTTTTGTCTTACCTACATACTTGGTAAGAGTAAAGTCACTGTCAATGACGACTAATTTTGGTTCTTTTTTAATTATCATTATTTTCCTGTTACAAAGAAAAGGCGAGTATTGAACCCGCCTTTATAATCAATTATCGAACAGTTCTAATGCGATAAAAGTAGTAATTTTACGAGTTGTATGTTTGAACTCAGAAATTCCACGTTTATCTTTACGTAACATACTTACTTGATAATCACCTTGAACTAATTTTAAATTTTCTAATTTAATTTTAGCACTAAAATCTTCAGCTTCATTTTCGCCTAAATCCAAAGTAAAATCATTGCTACCTTCTAAATCACTACCACCAGCAATCAAAGACAATCGTTTATTTTGAACTCGAATCTCAATACACTTATGACCAAGGATCGATGCAGTTTTTTGGAAATCGTCTAATACTGCCTGTTGCAATAAGAATTTAACATCTGCATGAGGTAAAACAATGTCTTTCCCTGGGTGCTTCGTAAATTCTGCACGAGAAAAGAAGAACTTAATGTTTGCTGCCGTATTCGTTGAGCGAATAATCATGTGAGTATCAACACCGTCTTCAAATACTAATTCAGCGTCTTTAAATGCGTGAAGACTAAGAATACTTAAAAACTTGTTAAGTTCATAAACATTAAAATCAATTGGGAAAGACTCTGCTACTTCAGCGTCGAAAATGATAGTGCCAGATTCATTAACTGTTTTGAGAACAGAACCAGCTTTGAATGCAAGTGAATTGTTGATTGTAGAGATTGTTTTTAAAATACTGAGTGTTTCTGGGGAAAGGGTAATAGTTTTACTCATAATGTCCTTAGTGGTTGTTTATTTAAAATTACGGATGGATAATAAACTAATTATCCATCCATGTCAATTGTTAATTGCTATGTTTTGGCTTTTCTGAATACAATTCAGTCCATTTATCTAATTTCTGACCAACCAGAAACGAAATATGTTCTCTTGATATAGAAGGATTTTTTTGATATAAAATATCAACTACACATAGAAGACAATCAATTGCCTCTCCTACTATTCCATCTGCACCTGCATCTTCACCTGCAAGTGCCTTATCTACTTCTACCCGCAATTCAACTACCTCTTCTTCTAGTGCCTTCATAACGGAAGAAATAGTTCGTCCATTGCTGATTTTTTGACAGACAGCAATTACTTTGTCTACTGCATGTTCATTTATATTATTCATATGTTCCTTTAATCAAACCAACTCATTAATGAAGCTTGTTGCTCTGTCGTCCAACCAATAATACGAATTAAATTGTTCATTGGTGAAATAAAATTCTTTTCCCAATTTGAATCATAATTAATAAAAGGATGAAGACCAAACTCGGTAGGAAGTGTTCCTTTAAACGCAATTTTCGTTATGTTATATGGATTTGGTGTAATCAATCCAACGGTACGAATTTTGTCTCCAGAATTAATCATAGGAACATTCAAGTTAAATTTTTCTACTAGTTTATTATGCCAGATAGAAGCTTTTACTTGACTTGGAGAACCTTTAATATACATCGTATCTTTATCACTATACTTGGCGATATTATTCACCGAAGTAACACTAGAAATTTTATCGATTGAAGTATTATAAAATTCTTTCTTCTTACTTTTTACAAATTCATGAAACTCTTCTTCTGTTCCAACCATTGCGATCTTATAAGCTTCTTTCATCCATTCCCTACAGAATCTAGGAAAACTAGCTCTAACTGAATCTAAACCAACGATTTTATGTTTAAGTTTAGGATAGAATCTAACTCCTTCTGAATCAGCAACCAACATTGTATATTTCTTAGCACCCGCAACAATACAATCCATAGCAATAACTTCTCGCTTCATGAACATACGGTGCTCTGCATTCACGTAATCAGCCAACTCTTTGTAGCAATCATCGACATAAGGCTCGATTTTATTTTTACAAATAGTATCTAAGAAATTAATAATTTTTTCTTTTTCATTAATCTGCTGTTCGGGAGTAAAAAATTTATTCACAAACAAAGTTAAATCTAAATAGCAGCTATCCGTATCCTGATAAAAAGCAAAGTTATGACCAGATACTACTTCTAAACGAGTTTCAGCAGGTTTAAATGTATGATGAATCTTATGTACCGCTTCTCCTGTACCCATAATACGATTAAAATATTCATCTAACTTCCGTGTAATCCATAAGATAGAAAGTTTTCCTCCTGTAGTAATCCCCTCTGCAATACGAATATCAAAAAAGTCTCTCATATATTTGTTACCTAATGCACCAAACAACGAGTTCATTAGAATCTTTAATGAGTGTTGATATACGTCCATAAATGAAATTTCAGTACCTAATGTCTCCATCATTTCATTTAGTATGGCATTCACTGTTTCTAGTGCTGCTTTTGCTTCCAAATCAGTCAATTGCTGCTCTTTACCGAGCATTTCTTTTTTGACTTTTTTACGCATGTCGTATAATTCACGAGTCTTTGCTGAATACATAGACATTTTATCTCGACGGAAAAATTGTCTATTAGGTGTCATACAGATGTTATATTTTTTTAATACAGACAAATCAACTCGTTTATTGACTAGATCGTCCATAGTAAAGTTAATAAGATCACGAATTTCTTTTGGAAGATCATCAGGTTCAATTATCGTCTCTGGGCCAAGATTGTACATCTGGATTAGATGCGGATAGAGAGAATTCAAATCGAAAGAAACTAACCATTTATATCTGCCTTGTTTAACCTCTCTAACAAATCCACCGCCGAAGTCGGTATTTCCTTGATATACACCTTTGATCTTAGGCATAATTCCTTGATCATATAGCATCGAGAAAGATAAAGCAGACCAAGGAACCACCGTTTTTAAAGTATCTTTGTAGTTTGATTTAGTCATATAAGCTAAAACAAACGTTAATTCAAAAAACTTTTTCTTGCGATTCATTTGAACAATAAGATCAACGTCGATAATATTGTATTCAACGCATTTCTGAAAATTTCTGATGTACATGGTATTAATGCTACCCTCTTCGGAATAGTCAATTTTACCTTCACCCAAAATCATTTCAGCAACTGTTCCTAACTTGGTATCGTCTGGATTCATAAAGCCATGTTTTTTAAACAAAGCTAAGTAGTCAAGCATCTGAACGCCAAGATATTCATATTGAGTAAGTTCGTCCCCCCAATCAGAAGTCGTGGTTTTTTCTTTTACAATTCCCCAAGGACTAAGCTTTTTCTTTGCTGTCTCTCCACAGACTTTTTCAATTCGATTAGTCAAATATGGATTATCAAAGCCTTCGATAAACCAACCACTGTATGCATGTAACTCAAATTTAGCCCACGCTTCAACGTATGCCATTAACAAAGAGTGTTCGTCATCAAAACCACGATAAACAACGTTTAAATGACCAACACGAGGGTGATTTTTATCGTGAATATATGTACCTAGCTTCTTACCTTTAAAAGTCTCTAAACCCCATGTATAGTAGGTTTTATCGTGGTAGCAATATAGTGTAATCATCGAAATAGGATAATCAGCAGAATTAGGTTCAGGAAAAGGCCCTTCTACTGGATTTCCCAATTCATCTAAATCACCACTAAATGTTTCGATATCAACAATCCCAACTCGAATTTCTTCTGGATTATAAGAAATAGTGTTTGGATAATTTTTGGCAACATATTGATTCATAACAGAATCACTGCCATATACAGAAAATCCTTGAATATCTTTATATCCCTCAACAAAGGATTTCATTTCTTTTGTGTCATTGAATACTATTCGCTCTAGTGGATTTTTCCACATATCAACAGCAACAGCTTTTTGAGGGTCATTTGTTCGTATATATAATTCGGGCTTATGATCAATCGTTTCTTTTGTTAATTGACCATCTTTAATGCCACGTAAAAATATTTTATTACCTAAAACGTCAACGTTTGTATAGAAGTTCATTGTCATCCATGTTGTACTAAAACCACACTATACCATATTTTCAACATAAAAACAACACTTTTAAGATGGAAAAACGCACTACCCGTAAAGATAGTGCGTTTTTCTTATCCACCTACTGTATTAATTTTTTGTTGAATTTGATGAAACTTAAATTCGTCTTCTTCTGGTGTATCAGGAGAGGTTGGTATTTTTACATAAGGAGTATTATATTTGTCGTCGGTTGGATCAACAGTTAAACCTTCTAGTACTCCGTGTTTTGCTATTTTCTTAGACAATGGAGGTGCATATAACTTAACTGCACCATTACCATCTCCAATCGTGTTAGTCGCAGAAGTGCCACCGTTTATAACAGCACCACCTCCTGCAACACCTGCACTAGCACCACTATCCTCTTTGAGCTTAATAAATTGAGCTAAAGTATTCATTTTGATTTTGGCTTTGGTCCACGTTTAGGTTTAACTATTTCAGAAGTAGAATCTTTTTGCGTAGACGGTTCTAATTCTATTTCTTCTTCATCTGAATCCAATAATTTATCTAAACCAACAAAAGATACCAATAATTCACGAGTGCCATTAGGTTTATCGATTTCCCAACCGCGATTAGTAGCAATTAAATTTTCATACTTTGGTTTTAATTTATGTGCTCTTTCGATCAAACGTGACTTCTCTTCGTCTGTTTTTTGTGCGAATCTGGTAGTCATAATTTCCTTTATTAAACAGCACTAGAAACGTCTGATTCTACTTTAGATAATTCTTCTTCGGTAGAGGACACAGCAGTTTTTGAATCTTCAACAACAGTTTCAACTTTTGTTTCTTCTGTTTTAAATTCTTCAACAATAGCTTTGCCTTTTTCTTGTTCCTGACTTAATTCAGTTACTGGAGCATCTATTTTGGTTTCTACTTCTTGTTTAACGTCTTCAACTTTACCCTCAAACAAAGTTTCTACTTTGGATTCAATCACATCTAGTTCGCCTTTTAACAAAGCTTCTAAACCTTGAAACGATACTAGCAATTCATTTGAACCACCACGTAAATTTACCTTTTCCCAACCACGTGCAGTCGCAATAACACCCTCAATTGCTGGTTTTAATTTTTCTGCTCTATCTTTTAATGTTTGAATTAAATCTGTCATAATTTTTCCTTTGTTTAATAACTTTATTTAGTCGCCTTGATCGGCAGCTAATGCACCAAATGTTGATTCTGCTGCTGCTTCGTTAATGCAATGATTAACTTGAATTTTATTTAGCAACCAGCAGATTCCCTTACATGCTAAACACCTTCCTTGCTGTATGTCTCTACCCATCCTACCACTTAATGTCATATTAGGATCGCCTCCTAATAAAGTATTACCCAATCGATCAATACCAACAATAACTCCATGCCAAACAATATTCCAAATAGCAGTTAAAATATTTTTAAAATATAAAATTACTTTTTCTTTATTCATTTTTTTCCTTTACCAAGTGATTGAATCTATCTGTTCTATAGTTTGATTAGGTTGATATACAGCAGCTTTTAGTTTTCTTGATTTCTCATGTGCAGCATTAATTTGATCATGAAGGGCAGAACCCAATCCAATTAAATCTTCTGCATTTAACACCACTTCTGTATTAGTTGCAGTTGTCCATAAAGTAGAATACTGAGGATTTGTTATTGCTTTTAACATAGCCCCATTTATGGCATTTGAATTAGCATCATATGTATTTCCTTTATATAAAAAAGGCTTTACTTCTTCGATAGATTTTCCAGATTTTATTCGATTTATAGCTTGGTTTTGAGCATCTTCAATTGATCGTTTATCTACCAATTTTCTATCAGGCATAACCCAAACAAAACCTTTTGGTACATTATCTCTAAGTTGTATTTCTTCATCTGTATATTTACAAATTCCATCCTTGAAATAAATTGACTTAGGAGCATATATTTCTTCCGATATAACAAAATTAGCTACCTTACTAAACTCAGCTAATTTTGTTCCTTCTTCTTTTGTTTCAATGGGAGAACGAGAAATACAGCAATCAATATCATCAAATGTATATAAAAACATTATCTATAGCTCCTAAGAATTGTATAAAATATTTCATGTTGTCCAGTTGCTCCTGTGTGCTGACCAAGCCAATTAATTAAATGATATCCACTTGCAAGTGTCGCTGAAAACTGAAGAGAAAGAACACCAACAGGAGCACTTGCTGAAGAAGTATAAGTAGCAGAGGCTGTATTTGGAGCAGAACTATCTATACCAATACTAAAACTAGCTGAACCCGCTGCTGAACCTGACCAATTAAAAACAATAGTTGCAATTATAACACAAACACCATTTGCATCCATACTAAAAGCTACATTAAGAGGCGAATTATCATTAATAGCAAGTGTAAATCCAGCAAAGTTAGTAGCAGAATTAGATACAATCATTCCAGTTGTAATACTATTTGCAGCTAACGTACCGTTGAATGTACCTGTTGCAGCACTTAAAGCACCACTAAACGTTGCATTACCGCCCGAAATATGAAAACCGGGTGCGTATAGATTACCTGAAGTATCTACCTGAAAATATTGCCCTGTATTAGGGTTGCCTAGTAATAAACCACCACTACCAAGATAAAATCCTGTACCAGAAGAAGGCCATACATACCCAGTATATGCTCCTCCCATGATAGAACCGCCTACATGAGCACCACCTGTAATAGTTAAGTTACCACTACTATCAACTGTAAATGGAGCATTTCCTGTACCACCACTACTATTTACTAATTGAAGTGAATTCGCTTGAATTTTAAAAACACTCGAATTATTTCCACCATTTAATAATTGAAATCCAGACACAGCACCGTTTGCAGTGACTGTAACACCGTATTGTGCAGATGCAATTCCATTTAATGTTGCAGATACACTAGAAACTGTACCAATCGTCGCATAAGTACCACCCAAAGTTGCAGATAACGCAGTTACTGATGTGGCGGCAGCAATATTAGCAGCAGCAGTCGTTGAGTTATAAGTAGTTATTGCTGAACTTATAAGTCCATTAATCGAAGTTGGAGTACTATTTGGATAAGTACTGTTAATTGTATTTATCTGAGTTGAAACAGCACTGATTGCATTAGTTCTGTTTGTCGTTTCAGTCGCAATACCAGCAGTTGCAAATGCATTCGCATTGTTTGTTGTTGTTACCGCAGTTGAAGCGATCTGTGCATTTAATGTTGATACAGCAGCAGATAAAGCATTAGCACTTGCAGTCTGATTACTATCAATACTTGCAGTATTACTCGCAACACTTGCAGTTAAATTAGTGATCAGACTTGCTAATGCACTCACTGCTGTAGTTCTATTTGTCGTCTCAGTTGCAATAGCAGAAGCATTAACTCCGAGTGCAGTTTGTGTTGTCGCATAATTTGCATTAACCGTAGTAGCAAGTGCAGAAGTAGCATTAGCAGCTACTGTGGCATTACTATTTATAGATGCAGTATTAGCAGCTACATTAGCAGCTACCGTTTCAATCGCAGAAGCATTTGCAGATGCAGCATTTGCAGCAGCAGTATAATTATTTTGAATAGCAGAAGTATTAGCATTAACATCTGCGGTCAAAGTAAGAATATAATTTGCATTCGCCGTAATCTGTGTTTGCAGAATATTAGACACAGCAGTAATCGCAGTACCACGTGCTGCTGCTTCTGCTAATAATCCAGCTTGAAGTGCTTCATTCGCGGCAACTGCGGTTGCAACGTCACCTGCTGCTCTTGCTTGTTCTTCTGAAGTCAAAGCAAGACCCATAGCCGTAACTTGATTAACAGTCGGAATAATTACATTGTTAGCCACACCAGTCGCAATCGCAGTGATTGTTGCGGTATTAGCTGCACCACTTCCTACAGGATTCCATGTGTTGCCATCACTGATAAATAATTCACCTGCTCCTGTAGTTGGACTGACTATCACATGTACATTATTTACATACAATGATGGGTCAGGTAAAGAAGCAACGGTAGATTGACTAAACAATGTAGGTTTATCGAACGAAACGTGCTTTAGAAAAACTGGGGTATTATTTCCATTTGAAACTGAATCTGCATCAACAGCAGCGGCAGCAGAAAGAATAGCATTACCAGCTTGAATGCTAACACCAACACCATTTGCTAAGGGAGTTGCAGTTACAGTCGCAAGAGTTGAGGTTGTGGCAGTTGGGTCTACATAATTACTCGGTGGTATTCCATTAGTAATTATAGAAGCACCTGTTGGTGATTTTGTGGATAAACTATTGGTAAGTAACGACTGAGAACCTTCGTTTCCCATAAATCCTAAACTACCATTAATCATAGCAGGAGGAGAACCACCTTTTCCTGTACCTAAATCCCATGCAACCATAGCTACTTTAGCTAACGTATCAGCAAAAGGGCTAGTAAAAATATCTGCGTTAATGTTAGGCGAATTTATTTCACCACTAACAGCAAGCATTCCCGTATTTAACTGAACTCGATTAGCATCTAGGTAAATTGTACCGTCACTTTTTAAAACGTAATCACCTTTAGAATAGCGATATGACTGCCCATCGATGTGTTCTGTTACGTTGCCGACAGTTCTATAATAAGAATCACCGCCAGCAATCAAATACATATCCAAAACTGATTTAGTTGTGTATGTTCCCAAAGAACCGATTTCCCAATAGGAACCAGTTCTGTGTGACATTGCTAATCGTTCATACCCAGGAGTATCGTCTAGTTCAACTACATGCCCTGATCTGGTTTCTTGAACAAGGTTCCAAGGATAAACTGGATTACCGCCGCCAACAGGCTCTGTGATTGAGGGGTTGTTGGCGGCACTTGTTTTTTTGTTCCTACACCTCCTGTGTTAGCAGGAACAGGAACCATCGTAGGAGGTACTGTTGGTGGAACTGACTGTTGAGTCGCTGCACCAAAAATTATTAATGCCTTTTGGTAAAATGCATTTCTTTCAGCAGCACCATTTAAGCCACCGTTGATACGCTTTGTTATACTAGTGAAATCCGATGCATCTGCATAATCATTTAAGCTTTTTGAGTTCCAAAACCATGCTGCACTTAATGCTGCATACTGAGGTGTGGATAATAAACTAGGGTTAGATACAAGATTCACTCCGATACCACTAGAACAAGAAGAATAATTTGATTTTCCTGTAAGCTGGATTAATCCTTGTCCTCTGAAATTATACCCATCTCCAGAAGATTCGCTTCCATTACCCATACGATTAGCATAGACCCGATTTCCTATTGCAACAGGATTACCTGCGTAATTATTTGCATCTACAATTCCGTTAAAATGGGTAGGGAAAACAGCCAATAATCTATTCGCAGAATAATTTAAATTTTCTTGAGTGATCGACAAAGAACCAGACTCAACAAACAGTTGAGCACAAAAAGCAGCTAACCTTAAAGGTGTGTTAATGTTATACTTGGAACAAGCATCATTAAGATAAGAAAGGTACTTATTTTCGTTTGCTTGCGTAGCACCTAATTGTACTAGTTGTCCTGCCTGAATTGAAATTGTTTCCATGTTTATCGCGTTCTCATTAAAGGAATTGTTGTTGTTACTGGGGTGCTATTATTTAGTGCGTAGAATGTCAGAACAATTTCTATACCATTTCCATTTTTCATGTCATTTATAACTAAACTACTTATCTCAATTCTTGGTTCAAATTGAGTAAGATTATTCACTATTTGATCATGCATTTTTATTTTTAGTAATGGCAAATTTAACTCAAACAAAAGAGAAGAAGCACCACCACCCATGTAAGGTTCCCATAAAAATTCACCCGAAGTCGCTAATATAATATTTTTTACAGAAGCAACAATTGCATTAACATCTGTTTTTAAAACCAAGTCTTTTGTGATAGGGTGAATTAAAAAATTTAAATCCAAATCACGATATTGATATTTTTTAGTTGCCATAAATTAATTACCTATAGAAAGATCGGTGGTCGGCATACGACAATCCAATAGTTGAAGGGTTGAGCTATTTTTAGGAAAGTTAGTTTGACTAACTATGCCACCAGACCTACTTGCTGAATGATCTGTCTGATTCCCACCGATAATCGTAAGAGTTGTACCATTATCTTTTATAACGAATCCTACATGTCCAGAACCACTATTAGGCACACCAAAAACAGCTATAGCACCATAAGGAACATTATCAGTACCAACAGACACCCCGTAATTTAAAAACGATCTGGCAGACGCTGAACGAGTCCCTTTTATATTTACCTGTGATAAGCACCAATTAGCAAATGATGCACACCATGCCACAATTCCACCTGTTGTAATGCCTCCACCTATAGTTAGGTATTGTTGCACTATATCTGGATTTGCTGTCTGATTAATTCCTAACTGAGATACAGCAACAGGCATCCACGTAGTTTCAGTATCAGCTACACCACTTGGAGTAGTAGTTGCAGTTGGGTCAGTACTTCCTGGTATTGTCGAAGAAGGAATAGTATTCGCAGTTTTTGTATTTGTACTTCCTGTATTAGCACTTCCACCAGCTAGTATATTAATGTCTCCATTAATTCCAGAAATAGGATAATTTCCGTCTGGGTCGTTAAACCCATATGAGCTATTGATATATACGGAACGATTACCGGGCAGTGTACCCAAAACAAGGAATTGTTGATATCCATCATCC